>Ga0136553_1000169_pt1 | contig 23749 bp, 22 predicted proteins | sample AntRauTorckE5430_FD_101384 | JGI IMG/M metagenome (GOLD analysis project Ga0136553, IMG submission 101384) | Saline lake microbial communities from Rauer Islands, Antarctica - Metagenome Torckler E5 #430 | ecosystem: Environmental > Aquatic > Non-marine Saline and Alkaline > Saline | place... | reverse complement strand
TTATTGAAAGATGGTGAGCGCAGTGCGTTGCCCTAAATCCACCGTTTGTGGCCAAATGCGAATGAGCATCCGAAACGATGTTAAGCTGTCGGGTCGTAGAGGCCTGCCTCTGCGTACAGGTTTGCTAGTGTTCGGTAATCTGGGTCATCTGGGACGTCTGGATCATGGGAAAATAACCGTTTTGCATCCGGCCCGATTTTCAGCTCGAATATCTCTGCGGGGGTTTCTGATCCTTGGCTATCATAGTACTTGTGGACACTATGATCGATCACCTTGCGAAAACCGAGCCCCTGGCATTGGTTCCTCACTAATATACCAGTGATGTTTGCTACAATTCGATCGAAGAAAATTTCTGCCGCGGCTGCTTCACGTAGGAATGCGATGAAGTCCTTTGCTAACAGCCTTCGTGTTGTAATATTATTGTGTTTACTTTGTAAAAACAGATCAACAAAGTACATCTTGTATGTCCCATGAGACGTCAAAGGCACGATATTGTCACGTGAAATGTCCTGATTAACATTCTCACCACGTAGAATTGCGAAATACGTTTCGTCAAAAACTGCCAAGCACCGCCAGAAACCTACAATACCATCTTCCTTATGAAACACTACGCCCCCAGAATCTGGGGAAAGCTGAAGCAGTTCAAACCACTTCTCGTCGGAGCCGTATTCATTGGGTTCTTGAGGTACGGGCCACGCGTCCTCTATCTTCCCTCTATCTTCGTCCAACCTCTCGAAGGAACCAAGCCGATCAACGGCTGTAGCGAAACTAAAGGCGGTGTACTGATCACTTTTCTTTTGAGGCGATGGTGGTCGAACACCAAACGCTGATAGTAGATGCTCCTCGGTAAAGCCGAGAAGACTGATCATTCTACCGATTGCGTCCGGCTGCGGTTCGACCCTCCCGTTCTCCCAACGGCCAACTGTGGTCGGGGTTGTCCCAATATGGCCTGCAAAAACCGCTTGATTCCATCCCTTGGCCTTTCTTCGTGCTCGTATTTCTGCACCGAAAGCAACTTTTTGTTCTGAATTCATCACGCCTTCCAACCTAATTTCACTGCTAATTTGACATCTATCACACATCCATCTGACATCCATCTGACATCCATCTGACACGCTAACTGCCTGTTATTTCAAGTCGATTTCCTACTCTGTGCGCTGTCGCTAGACAAGAATAACTAGCAAGGCAATCCCGCCTAGTGAAAGGAAACAAAATGAAACTACTCAACATTACGTCCTCCGCCATGCTGGCGATCATAGTCGCATCCACAACCGTTGCGACACCCGCTGCCGCAGATCGCTCATATATGGGTGGCGGAGCCGGTCAGTTCGAAGACGTGGTCCGTGGGCACGGTTCCCAGGTTGGTCAAGGTGCAAGGAACTACGGCTCGCGGGCGGTAGATGCTGCCCGCAGTCGTATCGTTCGCAACGGCGTCGCTGTTGGCCGCGGTATCAGCGCAATGAACCAAACTCGTACGATTCTTGGGCGCGGCGGACCGCTGCCACTTGTGATCGTACCTAAGGGCTATGCACCTGGCACGCCCTGGAAACGTTAACCCCTCTGTTTTGCTCACCCGGGTGACTGTTCCAATCGAATGGTCACCCGGACCTGCTTGTCCAAAAGGAGAAACGCAATGACCGCCCAGCTTTCTAAATTACTTGTCACCGAAGCCAAAATTCTTGGCCTTGAAAACATCCGTATCGAACGTCGCAATAAGCGGAAGGCACTTGTTGGATCTTGCTCCTCGGGGGTTCAGATCAAGACGTTCTTTAGCACAGTTCCTAAGGATTTTCGCGCACAGAAGAATGCCATTTCCGTTCTCCGGCGGGCGGTGCGCGCCGCAGACCGGGGAGCGGTGGCATGAAGGACTTTTATCATAATGAGGGGGCCGCGCGCGATGTGCGCGTGCCTTTTTTCGCGCGCTTTAGCGGGCGCGACACTGATGTGCTCAAAAAGTGTCCCGTCGATGAGATCCGCGTTAGTGCGAATCTGGGTCGTGTCCGCGCTGTTGCCGCCCTGCTTCATGGTGGAGGCATGCTTGCAACACTCAGTATCGTTGGCGTTGAACTGCCGATTGGGGGTGTCGTTGCAGTGACTACCGCATGCGGACTTGCGGCTGTGGATGGCATTATCATTGCCGCACATGATCGTGCGGATGCGGAAGCTGGCATACGTCGGATCGAAGGTACTGACAGTCCGAAGTTAACCGGGTGGTTTCCACGGTTGAGCGCAACGTCTGTCCGCATCATCTTTAGCGGTATCATAGGCTTGCTCTTCGGTGGCGCAATCACCGCTCACGTTTTTGAATATGACGTTGCGACCGAGTTGGGTCTTCAGCAAGCCGCAATTGATGCGCCATTCTTAGCAGAATCATTGGACCTTCTAAGCACTGAGCGCACAGCCTTGGAGGTGAAACTACAACAAGCACAAGATACATCCGCTGACTTGGCGGATGCTACCGATGCTGCTGAAGTGTTGGCAAAGGCAACCCTTGCCGCACTTGAGGCCAATGTCGAACAACACCGCACCCAAGCGGATTTTTACCTTCGTGAACTTCGCTCCTCACAGGACACGGCAGTTGTACAGCGCGATTTGGCCTTGTGCGAAGCGACTGGAGATGGCCCCAATTGTGCCGCAGCATCTGGTAAGAAGGGCGAGGGTCTGCGTTGGAAACTCGCCGTTGCACGTGCCGATGCAGCCGAAAAGCGTGCAAACGACCTCCAACGTAACCTACAGCAAGAAGACAAATTATTTACTGCGGCACAATCGCGTCTGTTTGAAGCTCGGCGCGATGTGCGTCCTGTGGCTATTGGACAAGGGAACCAAATTGACGCACAGGCGCAAGAAGCCGCAGACGACCTAGCTGAATTCGATGCGACGGTCACGGAACGCGCCAAGGCAATGGTCGTCGCAAATCCACTTCGCCACGAACTCGACACACGTAGCCTATCCACCCGTATTGCCGTCCTGCATCAACTAGCCCTTACCAGCCCCGGCTTTTTTCCTGCGATGTTGATAATAAAGGCCGCAGCGATGGGCTTCGAACTGATGACCCTGCTCGCCGCCATGATGCTGCGGCGCGGAGAATACAGCCTACACCGTGGGCGTAAACTGGCATCGACAGCCCGCACACTTCGCAATCTTCATCTTCAGGAATTTGCCGAAGATCGTCGTCTACGCTCTGAGTTTCAGAGCGCACGGCGGTCTCAGGTAAATGATGCCTTCGCAGACGATTGGGTCGCGAAGGCCATGAAATCCAGCCGTGGTACGGCTGGTGAATCGGCCAATCGGCCATAATCTTAACTAAGCCCAAGGAGGGCATCACAATGGAAGACTTCAATCAAGAACACATGGACAACGGCTACTCGGACGCTTCTAGCAAGATGCAAAACCGCAAGTCCTACGACTCTTCATCAGGCACGATCGCAGTAATGAAGGACAACCCGTTACCGGATAATCCTTTAGCGTTTGGCCTCAACTCAACTGGCTTCTCTTTGGGCGCTGCCATTGAAAAGGCCAGGGTCAGGGCAGCGCTTAGCGTTGAAGCCCTTGAGGTTCAAAAAAACGCGATCGTTCAAGGGATGCGCCAACAAGTAGATCTTGCTCTACATAGCAGGCAACTTTCGAATAACGCTGTAAAGATGGAAACCTATGAGCGTGCGTTGGTGAATAAGACTGATCTCGTTCAACGCCTTGAAAAGCGTCTAGATGAAATCGTCAATGCGCTGAAATCTTCTGAGATTAGCGCGATTATGGCGGCTGAAGAAGATGCACAGCAGCGGAGGCTGGAAGTCACCGAAAAGTTGCAGAAAGGGGCCTTTGGCGAGAAGGCCGCAGCCAGCTTGATGGCTCTCATTGAAGAGCAGGTGGAATATAAGGCTCGGTCTGCTTTGTTGCGCTGTAGGGAGTTCTTAGGGCAAACAGAACAGGAGATGCTGCAGTCCGTCCGCGAGTTCAAGGTCGACATGCGCGGCACTGTCTAGTGAGTATCCTTAAGTTTTCCAGCTGTGGCTGGATGGAAAGGGCGCGCCATGGGCGCGCCCGCAAGCCAATATCACCGCCATTCAGTCGAGAATTCTTATAGACCGATGGATGTCACCCATGGATCTTCCTGCAACAAAGAAGATCCATTTTTAACATAAAACGGATTACAGGTGAGAAGTGTGCTGACTTAAAAAATACTCCCTTTTACTCAATATTTATAGTATAGTTAGGCACAACATGACCGATGAAGCACAAAACAACGTTCCTGCCGGGTTCGAGGAAATCACCATTGTCGTTGATCCCTCACCTGAGATGATTGGGCGGTACGAGGAATGGGAAGCGGATCAGCTCGCCAGCTTTAAAGCGGCTGGCGTTACGATCCTCTCAGTCGATGGCGGCACTTTCCACGGATACTATGATCCCGACACTGTTGATCCCGATATTCTTCCGAGTTAGGCACAACAGTGGCATACGTTCGACATAAAATCATCAAGGGTCACAAGTATTTCTATCTGGTCGAAGGATACCGCGTAGGTGCAAAAGTAAAGCAACGTGTACTTCTGTATCTTGGTGCAAATGAACCAAGTGACAGATTCAAACATCAGCTAAAAAAGCAGTATTCCAAGCCAAAAGCGGCAGCGATTGGAACTGACCAAGCTCAATCAGATATTGCCGATAAGCGAATGCGAGAAGGTGCATATGAGGCCTACCGATACTTTGGCTTGGAAGTTAGGCACAACATAAGAGGCGGAGGAACAGCAGGCGCTGTACTAATGCGGGGTGATACGCCTTATGCAATATCGTTAATCAGATCGCCTGATACCAGCACACTGGTGCACGAACTAGGTCACGTTGTGGATTTCGTGCTTCGAGGTCGGGGCAAAATGGTGCGGGCCGAAGATGAACGGTTCGTCCATATCTACGAAGGTGCGGGCAGAAGCTCTATATTGCGTAAGGAAAGTGCCGCTTTAGCTCGCCAGAAATATGCAGTGAGTTACAGTGCCTTGTTGGAGCTTTCAGAGAAGCAGCGCCGAGACGGTCGCTTGGGTCGGAGTGAACAAAAAACGCTGAAATCCCATAAGAAGTTCTTTTCCGATTATGCAGAAACTGAAGTTGAGGGTTTTGCAAACGCATTTGCGCTTTACCTGTCTAACCCAGACTTTGCTGAGGAAATTGCACCTAGATACTGTGAGCTGATTTTCACATTGATCGGGGACGAACCGGACATGCAGGAACTTGTGAATGGCCTGTTGCACTCCCCTGCTTGGTAACGAATGAAAAGGCGCTCAGTCGATCATCAAAGTATAGCTAGACGGGAAATCACTTCTAATGCCCATTTAGGGCAACTAATATGACTGAGCAGGAGAGTAAAATCATGGGCACATCACTCGTTGTTTACGAAGACCAACCAGCGTGGGAAGCGGCGCATAATTTACAATATGAGACGGCCAAAAAACAAGCTGAAACATGCAATTGGCACCAAAAAAAAGGGAGAATTTGTGCAACAGCATTCACAGGCATTATGGCAGCGCTTGTATGGTTCGTCCAACTCGATACTTTGGGACTTGGGATTATTGGGGTTCTATCACTTCTTCTGTTCACGATGTTTGTAGTGTTCTACGGCCTTAGTCCAATGATAGCATTGTGCTGCTTAGATTACCTCACCAATGAAAGCACCAGAACTTACTTAGATAATGCAGTGGAAAAAGATAGAGAGGCGTTCGTTTTCCCGCATAAATATGACTGCCCAACCTGTTTTCAAGACGTGAACTTGGCGCAAGCTTGGGTGTGTGGACACTGCCGAAAACGGCACGAAAATGCAGCGGAAAACTCAGTGTTTTTAGGGTGCGAGAATAAAAACTGCAGCTCAGCAAGAGGCATTCCTAGTCATCGTGCGCAAGCAGCGCTTCAATGCCCAAATTGTAAAGATCACATCGTTTTGAATCCGCTCTTCTACAAAGAAATCGGCTCCCATAAAAAAGAGTTGAAGTATCCTGGTGTGGCTAGGTTTCTTCATGACAAAGAACAACCCACGCTTGGCGGAGCGCCTCCTGGAAAGCTACCCGATGTTGGTGATCTGGGGACAATTATAAAAGCAGCCATGGACAAATCGATCTAAAGAAACCCCCGATCAATTGTAGATCGGGGGTAGATGTCTATGCAGCCACTGCAGTCTTACCAGTCGCGTTGATCACCTGATCGAACATTGCTGCAACAACGGATGCGCGGATAATGACAAACTTCGCCACCATCTGTTCAACCTGCTTGTCAGCCTCAAGGCGCTTGGATTCTTGAAGGGCCGCAATGCGGGCTGTTTGGCGCTGCGGAAACAAACCCTCTAACATGCGATCAAGCCAACGGTCTGCTTTGGGCACGGCATTCAAGGATGGGCCAAAATCAGACAAGCAGCTCACGCCGCCCAGACTTTGATAGCACAGGTGGTCACGCATCATGCGGCGCAATTGGCTCTGCCAGTCAACTTCGCCTGAATGAATGGTCTTGATGAACCGTTCATGTGAGCCTGAGATCACCGCCGCTTGAACAGATTTGTCTGCAAAAAGCTGGCGGCAAAAACCATCATCCATTGCGTTGGCCAGGTTTTGAAACATGAGCGGGAAAGCTTTGGCCTCGTCAATCGGTGATACCGCGCTGGCAAATTGGGTAAACGGGTTTTCATCAAAGTTGGAAGGGTCTCCGGCAATATAAGTCATGGTGCTGTCTCCTCTGTTGTCAGCGCTGAAGAACCAAATCAAGTTCGTTACTCAGCGCCGATCAGAGGTCATCACCCCTTCCCTCTTCACGTGAAGATCTCCCTAAAAAAGAGAGGTATTCCTAAAGAACGTTACTTTTCAAAACCTTGGCATAATTTGCAAAAAATATCAAATATTTGAATGCTTTGCGCCCAGATCGAGCGCGCGCCTACTGGCCTCACCCGCTGATCTTGTCCCGCCCCGCCCTGCACACACAGCTTCAAAGCACTTTCATATAGAGTGCGGAGTGAAGGAAGAAGAATGCGAAGGGCATTCTGAAGACGACACTATTCTGCATAGAAATCAGTGTACTGATATGAATTATAATAGTTTTTTCAAATCTTACATATGGGCATAAAAGGGGGTATGCTCAGGGCCATATAACTGGGGGCATACCACGTGGATCGTGATCTTGAGTATCAGCAGCTCGCGTGTGAGACGTTGGGCCTTGTGCACGCCGCTGACCGCAGTGCCTACCCTGGTCAGCTTCTAGAGCTCGGGCACTTTCGGATCATCGAAAGTCCCATCGCCACCAAGATCGTGGTTGAGCGCTATCTCCTCAAGCTGCGCACCTTCGCTCAAGAATTCCTAAACGCTAAAACGACAAAGCGCGCTGAGCTCAGTACCGGTATTAGCTACCGCACTGAACCTGAGCGTTTGCACACTCTGGAACAAGTGCACCGCGACGTGCTGAACAAAATCGAAGAAAAGGCCGTGCTGTTGCCGGGTGACTTCTACCAGTACTGCGGTCGCGGCGATACTGAAGAGAAGCGGGAAACATGGCGACAGGGCCGCTCGTTTGTGCGTGATGTAGCGCGCAAAGAGCTGTCCCGCCTGCAACGGTTCACTCATTTTTCAGCCGATTTTGCTGGGTATTGCGAGTACCTTGATCGCGCCTGTCCGGATCTATTTTTTCGCCTGAGCCGAGACGTGCCCGCACTGGTCAAAGAAGAAAACCATATTGAACACGCCTACATCATGTCCACGACAGGAACAGGTAAATCTGAACTGCTAAAAGCACTCTGTCTGAACTACGTGCAGCGCCCTGACTATGCCAGTTTGCTCGTGATTGATCCGGGCGGTGATATGAGCCAACAGATTGCCCAATGGCCGGAGCTGATCCCTCAAGGGCGGCTGATCTACATTGATCCCGCCATGAGCGACACCCATGTGCCCGTGATTAATCCCTTCGATGTGAAGGGGCTCTCCCCTCGCGAAAAGGGCAACCTAACTGGTCAGATAGTAGCTGTGCTGGGGAGTCTGATAGAAAACAAACGTGGCGGGGATCTCTCCACAGCCATGGAAGCTGCCCTATACCCTACCGTGCGCCTCCTGATCGATCTGCCCAACACTTCAATTAAAGACATCCCAGAGGTTATGCGCGGCAATGAGCGGCTGATTGAGATGGGTAGGAACTCGTCAATCGAACAGGTCAGCCGGTTCTTCCAAAAGGATTTCAAAGACGTTAACGCACTCACCAAAAGATCGATCATCAACAAGGTTGAAAGCATCCTGGGCAAAGGCATGCTCAACGCTATTCTCTGCGGGCGCAACAGTATCGATCTCAGGGCTGCTTTGAACGGTCGCAAGGTAGTTGTCGCAAACCTTGCCAAAGGAGCCTTAGACAGCGAGGAAAGCAGCATTCTGGGCATGCTGCTGATGGCCATGGCTCAAAGCATCGGCATGGAGCGCGTACACACGCCTGAGCGCTTGAGACCGCAAACGCACATCATTGTTGATGAGTGCCAGAACTTCGTAACCAGTAAACTGAAAGACATTATCCGAGAGACCCGGAAATTCGGCATGTCGGTAACACTGGCACAGCAGGAATTGGGTGGAGATATGCCACGTGATCTGCGCGATACCGTGGTCAAAACCACCAACGTCAAAATTGCTGGTCGTTCCGCCCTCGATGAGACTGAAAAGACTGGCAAGCTGGTCGGGGTCAGCCCTTATGAAATTAGCCGGTGTGAAGTCGGGCAGTTCTATTACCAGTCCAGCAATAAGCCTGCCTTCAAGCTGCGCGTGCGTGGTGATCGGCTCAAAACCAAAGGCTGTGTTGACTGGGCCACCTGGGACAAGCTCAAAGCTCAGCAAATGCGCCTGTTCTACCGCCCCATTCCCAAGGATCGTTTTAAGGTCGAGCCGCAAGGAACGGCTTCTCAGCCTCAATCATCCAAAGCGCCCAGCAAAACCGGCAAACAACCAGAAAAAGCACCGCCGACCGTACAACCGGCGGGCCCTAAGTTGCGGTTTGAATGATGCGTGAAACTGAGATCCTCTCCCTGCCCCCCACGGCCCATAAGGCGCTGTTGGCACTGGCAACGTACCGGTTCCTGACGGTGCACCAAATGCTGCGCTTGCGCGTTGCAAAAGACGAAGGCAACCTACGCAAAAACCTCAACCGGATGCTGTCAGCCAAGCGCGATGGCACCGGTCTGTCGCGCCCCAAAGAAATAGGTGTGCTGGATTTTGGCGTGCTGGTCGGCAAAGGCCGCCTATCGCGGCTCTACTTCCTCACCCCACGTGGTGCAGAAGCCCTCAAACGCGCTGACAGGGACGCGCCTGACGCTGTGCCGGTCAAACATGCCGTACGGTTTCAGAACGACTACCAGCACCGAGTGAGCACGGTCGATTTTCACATCACGCTGTCACAATTTGCTGAAGCGCAAGAACATGAGATCACGATGTCGCAGCAGTATTTCAGTTGGACGCAAAAAGCCGGAAAGGCCCCTGCCCGTCCGGAAACCAGTATCGATCTACGGCCAGGGTACATCGATCCCGATAGCACCTATATGCTCACTGGCCCCGATGGTACGGAACGGCTCTTATTGGTGGAAATTGCCAATGGGCACAAAGTGGGACGTGTGGTTGAAAAGCTCGAAAAATACGCTCAGGCGATTGATAGTCTCGCCATCAACACGGCGTTTGATTACGGCGACCGCGCGCCTCGTGTACTCTGGCTCTTTGAGCACCAAAGGACACTTGAGCTTGTGCAGAAACGCGCCCAAAGCAATCGTTGGGTATCCAGCCATGTGCCGTATTTCTTCCTGCGCACGCTGGATAGCTGCACGCATCCAGCACTGAGATCAGGCTGGTTGCAGCCTACAACTGATGCCGCTGAAGTGGCTTTGTTTTAGCGCTGGAACAGCAGCATAATAGCTTATATCAAACTTTTTCGCCTCCCAGCCCCATCAATCCAGATATCAGCAAAAATCCCTCGTGCTTTCAACTCAGCTTGTGTCGTATACAAAAACACCCCTGCCCGCCGCTCATTTCCAATCTTCTTAGTGTAAACATTCTTCATTTTCATCACTCGATCCTCTCCGCCGTTGACCACAAACAACACTCTAAAATTATTAACCCCATACAACTCAGTATGCAGCTTGCGCTCATATGCATCGTTGTAGCATTCGTGCTTTTGCGCGATGGAAGACGCCATACGATTTGAGCGAAACAGATCTTCGGTAGAGTTATCATACTCCAAAAAGCAGAGCGCTTGCTGCTCCTTGCCATTAGCAAACTTACCAATCCCAAACGTGTAATCGGGATTTGTACCGCGGGGCTCCAGCTTGCCCTTGATCATCACCCGGGTTGGTAGGTGGTATCGCTTCACCCCTTTTGGCCACTCGGACGTGTTGGCGATCAATTCGTCATGATGGATAAACCGTAGCCCATCAGCCGCAGCAACTTCGCGATCAAGCTGCAAGATTGTATCCACTGCACCAATCGTATGGCCTAAATTCTGGATGCTACTCAGATCAGCATTGGCAGATTTCCAACCCTTCCCTTTCGGGAATTTCACCCCATCGTTTTGAGTCAACCATTCAGCACCACGCTGACCAAGAACATGCACTACATGGCGCTTATCAGCATGACTAAAGGCTGCACGGGTTAGATCAACAGGACGGTCAAGATAGTCATGCGCCCATAACTGCGACAAACGGTAGTTGAGCTTATTACGGCTTTTTGAATCTGTCAGTGTTTGTGCCTGATCTGTAGTTATAAATCGAAACCGATGTACTGCGCGCATTATCTGCGCGTCTCTCGACGTAGTTTCGATCCGTCCAGCTACATTTGGTTTTACTAATGCGCGTTCCATCTTCTAATTATAACCCGACACTTGAATCAAAAATAATTATAACGTGCATAGGGTGTTAGCCGTCTAACACCCCTACCCTACAATCCATCAATAAATCGCTCAATCTTCGCTTCGATCTGCTTACGTGGCACGCCAAGTGCCCGCTGAGACCGCTGGATGATGGCTGTCCGTGAACAATGCACTGCGGGTAATGCATCAAGCGCTTGCAGCTCGTATTTAAACCCTGACATGCATAATCGATCAGGTGAGAGCGTCGGCAATAGCGTATCCGGTTGAGCTGTCGGAAACCGAGGCGATACATAGCGAACATCATCTGCAGCCATCCGAAATGCTAGTAATGTCTGCGGTGTCAGCAGGCTAGCACGAACATCAGGGGCATATCCGGCGATTTGATCGAGCGAGACGACCGCGCCGCCATGCGGCACCGGACTTTGGAGAATACGTGCCGCCACCTCAGCATGCATCAGGTGTGCCTCAGGAATGTAAATATAAAAGGGCCAGCCGCCTGTACGAGCGGCGAGAATTGATTGCAGGCGAGTGGCCAGCAAACAGCCGAACAAGCGGCTCGTTTCAGCCCCTAGCGTAGCCCGCGACAGGTCAGCCAAGAATATTTGGCGCTGTCTCACGACCCGCTCTAGATCAAGCGCGCCACTGACCTGCCCCAGGACGTTGCGTAGCTGCGGGTCGGATAGAAAAGCCCGGAGCCGCGTTAAAACCGGTTGGGGTTTGTCGCGCTTGTCACGCCTATCCCAAGCCTCAAATTCAGTCCAAAACTTTCGGGTCAATGGATCAGTGCAGCGCAAAACCGTTCGTGCTCGAAAGTCAGAATTGGTTAGGAGCGCATACAACGACAGCATGGTGCTGTCAGGGCAGTCGAGCAAGACACGCACCGATGAACGCAGCAAATCCAGCAAGAGCGGTGTGCGGTCATAATCCAATCCCCAAATGGCCTTGAAGAGCTCCATGATATCTTGCGCCACCCGTGGCCGCTGTCCCCTCGGCACACCCTGAAAAGGGTTATACCCAATAACGCGGGATTGATCGAACGGCTGGAAGAAATAGGTATGGTGGCTACGATGGCCAGGTATCGCATCAAGCAGTTGATTAGCGTAGTTGCCAGTAACGTCGATTACTCCAACGCCCGCCCCGTTGGAGATGTCCTGCACCATCATATTCCATAAGAGCGCGCGCTTATGTGGGGTGGGCGCTCCGAACACGAGCACATGTCCTGATCGATCTTCAGGAAACAAATGTTGCGGGGCCGGGTTATGTTTGGACGTCTCACGCGCCAATAATATTGATTGATCTGCCATACCTTAAGCCCATTCTCCGGCCAGAACGTCCAATCTGCAAGTGTGCGGGTGTTGGCACTGCTGATCGGCTTCCCCCAACAGGGCATGGGTAACATGAATGGTTACAGCTACCATCAGCGGCAATGCCGCTAGCGGGTACGAAGAATGGGACTAAAGTATCGAGAATTGAGTAACGGTGTTAGACATCTAACACTCACGACACGGACGGCAGCATCTTCCCGTCAGGCTGAAGAACTAAGACCCTACAAGTATACCCTGTCAACTATCAGACTTCCATAGATTATATATAATAAAAGCAGACAGTTAATCTTATATATGGAGGATCTCATGGCAAAAACTGGTCTGCTCGACTTCACAGCAATTCGTGAACGCATCACATTTGATGACGTGCTAACCCACTATGAATTACAGTCCAAACAAACTGGGCCACAGATCAAGATTTCTTGTCCTTTTCACGAGGACGGCACCCCATCTTGCTCAATTAACCGAGAGAAAGGTAACTTCAACTGCTTTGGCTGCACTGCCAAAGGTAACGTTTTGGATTTCATCGGATTGATGGAAGGGTTTCAAAAACAGGAAACTTTCAAGGCAGCAAAACACGCCCTTCTCATCATCGGTGCCGATGCATTAGAATTCCGCAAAGACGGCACTGACAGTGAACGGCCTAAAAGGGCTCACAACGACCCTAAAGCAGCCAACAAGGGGAAACGGTCGCCTACCACCCCTAAAGCCCACTCACGGGCCGTACAGGACGCCTCAGCGCCCGAATCGGAAGAGCCTAGATCTAATCCTGTGCTTGATCTGGAACTCAGCCTAAAGTTTGACCATCAGTTCTTGGTAGATCGAGGCATCTCACTGGCTCAGGCTGAGGAGTTTGGAATCGGCTTTTGCACACGCGGCATGATGCGCAACCGGATCGCTTTTCCGTTGCATAATGCCAACGGTGAGCTTGTGGCTTACGTCGGCCGCTATGCAATCGAACCGCGTCCAGAAAATGAGCCTAAGTACAAACAACCCAAAGGATTTGAAAAGTTGCTCGAACTATTCAATCTTCATCGAGCGGCTGCACTTGGAAAGCGGTTTGTGGTCGTGGTCGAAGGCTTTTGGTCAGTCTTACGACTGCATGAAGCCGGTATCCCATCGGTAGCGTTGATGGGTACGAGCGTATCGCCGGTTCAAGCGCACGCCTTAGCTGGTGCCGGGTTCACCCATGCCATAGTAATTTTAGATGGCGATGAAGCGGGTAGGGTGGCACTACCAGCAGCGACAGAAATGCTTTCGCAACACGTGTACGTCAAAACTATTGTGCTTCCAGATGGGGTCAAACCAGACACCATGGACGAAGCAACTCTTAACCGGCTTTGCCGGTAGACCATTGAAGCTCTGCTATCAGCAGAGCTTCTTTTTTTCCACGAGGCCGCAGCCGAAGTTGGAACCACTAAATCCCCCCTGACTTGTTGCCCGCCGCTTCTGGCTCGTGTCAGTGGAGGCGCAGCCGGAGCAGACGCGATTGCCAGAGCGAGCGAAGCGACCAAACGGATCGGGTCGGTGCGCCCTTTCTCTAGCGTAATTAAACTCGAAATCCCTTGTGGTGTAGGTGTTTGATAGATCGCGATACGTTTGGTCGCCTCGCGAGAGGCGGCAACAAGTCAGGGGAAATCGTTCCTTTTCAATGCTAAGCAGAAAAGCAGTGGGGGGGCTCTTAGCATCCACCCCCTTACCACCCGTCCAATCGTGAGATTGGTTCTTTCTTAACTCTTAAAATTGGAATTTATAATTCCCCAAGCCGCGTATGCGTAAGTGTTTATATATGAGGTATTTAATACTAAGTATTCACTTTGGAAAAGGAGCCATACGAGGTTGATAAATATCGCTTTTGTAGGGTAGGGGTGTACGGCAAACTACCCAGTGGCGTACAGCAAACTACCCAAGGGGTGTACAGCAAACTACCCAAGGGGAAGATTGTGGGTTGGGGGTAACTGTACAGCAAACTACCCAGATGGTATAAAAACGTATGTACAGCAAACTACCCAGCATATGATTGATCCCCAAGAGACAGATGAAAACGAAGACGGCGCAATTGTGCGGGCAAACATCCAGCTGGAATTGTTTGCCCCGCCTAAGGTTGCGCGGCCGGAGTACAACATTGGTAAGAACGCTAATTCGATCTTCTCATCGCCATACGCGAAAGATCTCTATGAGGAGAAACATGAGACTCGTGTGATCAAGCACAAGGATGGAACTGAGACCCAAGGTTCGTTGCATATTGTGCCGCTTGCCAATCGTAAACGACCGACGACCACCACGCTACGGGTATACCTTGGTCTGGGGCAACTATGGGAAAATTTAGACCGGCCAGAAGATGGTGTTATCGAGTTCTCCAGTCGCCAACTTGCCCATGTGATGGGGAAGCGTTGGCAGGGGCAGCACACGGCAAACCTGATCTCTGAGCACTTAGAGATTCTTGAGTACACCAAGATCGAATTTGCCTTCACCTACAAGCACCGCAATGGTGACTACGATAAGTACACTGATCCCATCAAGATCATCTCATCTGGCCGGTATGTTGCTCAACACCGGCGGCAAAGAGGTGATGCGTTTCGTCAGCTACACCGGTACACCCTGCATCCTGAACTCGTCAAAAACATGTTGGAAAACCATGTTCGGCCACTGAACTACCAAACTTTCATTGCTCTAAAAAATGACATCAGCGCCAGCTTGTATACCCAAATTGACCTCTATTTATCAGGCAAACCGAAATACGAACGGCGGAGCTTTGAGCTGCTGACCATCGATCTGGGCTATCAAGGTGAACGATACAAATCACGCCGGATTCGCCATGCGAAGCTGAAGGAATTGGTGGCAGATCTCGACGGACGTGAACTGGTACACGGGAAGCTGAGCCTGACCATCAACCCGACAAAGGACAACTCCGACTGGAAACTGACCGCGCGCAAAATTCCACGCGTTGAGCCCAAGAGGCGACCACATATCAAACCGGTAAATGATGGGGAATATGCGGAATATCTGGCTGAACAGGTGATTGCCGATATTGTAAATCAACCACAGTCAGGCACACCCAGGCGGGGCTATATAGTCTACCTTTGCCGCCTATACCCAGAAAATCTGATCCGTGATGCGCTTGCGATAGCTAAAGCTGATTATCGGGGCAGTGTCAAAACCACGCTGGTAAGTGTGTTTGTTTTTGAGCTCAAACGGGCGGTAATAGCCAAAGGTCTACTGTGGCCAGAAAAGAAAAACGACAATGGCTAAGCGGGTAGGGGGCCTAGCCCTTCCTACGGTTTTTCAGCAATAACTGTAATCGCGTTTAAGCGATTGATGAGCTCAAGAATGGCGGCTCGGTCATCCTCACCCAAAGGTTGAGCTTGGAGTGCTGACACGCCCTTATTCAGCATTCCTATAGCCCTTTCAGTCGATGTTAGACGTCTAACATCATCCGTGTCTTTCCTGCTTGCTGGTTTCCGCGACCTGCGGATTTCAGCGACAGTTAAATTGCCTTCCTTCGCTCGCTTCCAGAGCTTGAGCTGTAGATCTTCATCGTCAAGCTGTGCCAGCTCAACAAGGATACTCTTTGATACATCAGCTGCGGTAGCACCTTCCCGAATATGGGTTGGAAGCGTGTTAATGCGCAAAAGTTGATTGACGGTTAATCGCTTCATACCCACCAGTTTTCCAGCGTCGGATTGGCTTAAATTCTGTTCGTTAATAAGCCGTGACACCGCTTCTGCTTCTTCAACCGGTGACAGATCAACCCGCTGCAGGTTTTCGATAATTGCCACGACAGCTGCGTTTGTTTCGTCCCGCACAATAGCTGCGATTGTCGGTTGCTTAAGCAATCCTACGGCCCGAAACCGCCGCTCACCAGCGGTGATCAAAAACTTGCCTTTGGCTTCAGGATCTTTGCGCACAACAATCGGTTGCACTAAGCCGTGTTGTTCAATCGAGTTAGCAAGATCTTGCAAAGCACCTTGATCGAACGTCTTGCGGGGCTGGTCTGGATCAGGCCTAATGTCAGACAGGCTGATATCTGAAATAGAGGGGCCGGTATCGAGGGCTCCAAATAAGGCTGTTTTCTGGGTCATAGGTTGCTGATTACCTCTGCTAAGTGCTCATACTCGGCACGTCCTGGCGTGTCAGGGAAGAGCTCGAATACTGGCCGTCGTTCTGCTGCTGCTTTGTCGTAGTTGGTAGCGGAAGGGATGGGGTCAAATATCCGAACACCCGCACCCTCTGCCTGCTCTTTGAGAGTCGCCAAAGCCGCCTCGTCAGCGGTGCGACCTCGGTGATAGATGGTCGGTAGAACACCCAATACTTCAAGATTGGGGTTACCGCGCCGCACCTTTGCGATTGTTTGCACAAGCGCTGCGATACCAGAGGTGGACATAGCGTCTGTCTTGGTCGGTATGAGCACGTATTGCGATGCAACCAAGGCATTGATCAGCAAACGTTCAAGGTTCGGGCCACAATCGATCAGCACGATATCAAAATCATCGATCACTTCTGCCAGTGCATTTTTGAGCATGCCGTTTACATCAACTTCAAAAGCCAACTTCGCGCCGGCTTCAGCCAACGAAAGTGATGCCGGCGCTACTTTGATGTACTGGCTAAACCCGATAGCAATTTCACGTATGCCACGCTCGCCCGTGTACACGTGATACATTGATCCGTTTACTTCGTCCTCAGCCATCGGGTCGTAGCCAAAATACTGCGTCAGGTTGCCTTGATGATCGTTGTCGATCACCAACACGCGCTGCTTTCTTTGTTCAAGAAAGTACGCCAAATGACGGGTGGTAGTGGTCTTAGAGACGCCGCCCTTCTGGTTTGCGATGGTGATTACTGCTGTCATATGGCCTCGCTTATAGTTGATTCTATCACGGCAAAAGGGGCCCACAAGTTTCTTGTGCGAGTGCTGATCAATGTTGCTGGCATAGTTGAAAATAGGGTGGCTGTACAGCAAACTACCCAATAGCAGCCGCAAGCTGATTTCGGGGGAGTAATCACCCTTATTTTAGCCATACACAAACAGATAGAAAGAAAAACCAGACACCAAAGTGCCTGGTCAAAGTTCAAAAGAGCGAAAGTTGCTTTGGTTTTCCATCATCCAAAGATCGCAACCACGCCGATACGTACGCCACGGGGCCTCCTTCCTCCTCGATGTGCTCAGGGCGGATGAAGTGTGACTTGTACCCAGTTTCAGAGATTGGATGTGGAGCACGATCAGCCGAGATGATTTCCAGATGGGACATTTCATCCTGTAACCAAGCGCCGCAATGCCGAACGGTTATAGTCTGGCCCTGCCAATCGATTTGGAACTCCTCGTACGCTGGTTGTGAGCGTGCAGGATCTTCGTCAGGTTCATCATTCTCCGGCGAGGCAGAGGACTGATGATTGGCGGCTACTTCAGCCGCCCGCCGCTTACGCAGCTCAACCGTGATCATGATGCCTCCCGCGAAGTAAAAACTCCACAGGCTAGTACTCGTGCGTTAGCATGAGGGTCAGCACCCGATGCGTCTGGGTAAGGTCGGTTGGGGCCTCTGAGCCGCCGTCGAGGGTCGGATTGTACAGATCAATCTTCCAGAAACAGTCTGCGTCCAGGAAGATGAATTTGCCGAAGTCATGTTCGCCGTGCGGATCATTGTCTTCGGTGAAGCTGTCAAATGTCCGAACCGCTGCGACCAGTTCTGCCAAGGTACTTTCGGCCTCTTCTATATGGTGCGTCAGTCCACTGGTAACGACAACCTGTCCTGGCACAGACGGATCACCTTGCCGGAATTGATCATTCTGCGCAGCGATAATGAGCGTTTTGGTGTGTTGAGACATATGTCCCTCCCTGTCTCGATGCACCCGAACTATTTCGGGAGCATCGATCAGAGAGCGAAGCGCAACACTGCAGGTGGTGGCTTTTGACAGAATTGTCTAGGACGCCGCCTACCATATGGTGCCAGAGATTGAGATTGTGTCAAATCTCAGTCGTGGCAAATGGTTGACACGTTGCATACGTCGTTATTCGCATGAAGCGCTCAGACCGTGGCCTGAGCTAAACCCACATAAAAGGAAGTGTGGATGCCCCGTGTCTGAAAGTTCGTCGGTTGGTCTTAGAGCCACTGATCAGGTGCAGTCAGGTGTCCGGCCTCATTGATGCCGCAACACATGGCGGCGGGCCTTTATGGAGATACGCTAGTCGGCTCCCAATAACTTATGCGGTCTGTGACGACTAGCCTTATATTCTGGGTGTTCCGAATGATCTCGAGATCCGTGTTCCGTAACTTTCCTTCGTTCTTTCAGTGCTGCGGGCATCCGGCTGCCGCTAAATCATACAGCAGCTCGAATTTCGTAATCTTTCTCCGTCACCATCATCGCCCACAGTCTGCGCGCCATATCTAGCCTGTTTGACTGTAATTATTCGAGCGAGTGTCGCGTCCGTCTCGATAATTTATTAGAGAACTTATCCTGTTGTTGACCCGGATGTCTAAACCTGGTAGTGCCTTGATAAAAAGGAGAACATATAGTGCTTGACCGGATGGTGGATATTGCTGCGTGGGTGCAAGCAAAGCGGGAAGGCCTTGGTCTGACCCAGAAGGCTTTTGCAGAACTTCTTGGGATGCCGGAGACAGGCGAGCGCACTGTTCGTGGTTGGGAGCTGGGCGAGCACTTGCCAACGCCTGCCAAGCGCTGCCAAATCGAGAACCTGCCCAATACAGCGCTTCTGCGCAGCCCGTGTGCAGGTGACCCTGACAGCGCTGATTTCTTTTTTATCGACCTCTTTGCGGGCATCGGGGGTATCCGATATCCGTTCCAGAAACAGGGAGGGCACTGCGTCTTTACCTCTGAATGGGACAAGTTCGCAAAGAAGACATACGCCGCCAACTTTGGCGAAGTCCCCCACGGTGACATCACGAAAATTGCAGCGAGTGATATTCCAAAGCATGATGTTCTGCTGGCGGGATTTCCTTGTCAGGCGTTCTCGCAAGCGGGGCTGAGACAGGGCTTCAACGATACGCGAGGAACCATGTTTTTCGAAATCCAGCGCATCCTCGCCCATCATCGCCCCAAAGCCTTCCTGCTGGAGAACGTGAAGCAGTTGAAGGGCCACGACCAAGGTCGCACGCTGAAGACTATTCTTTCGATCCTTGAAGGACGCGCTGTGCCCGAGATCCCCGAGGCTGTGCCAATGTCGGAAGAAGCACGAAAATCCCTCCGGACAAAATTGAATTACCGCGTGGGCTATCGTGTCCTGAAGGCTGCGAATTTCGGTGTCCCGCAAAACCGTGAGCGTGTTTACATCATCGGTTTCGACCGTGATCAGATTGCCGCTGCTGACGAAGCGGACATCTGCACCCGAATTCTTGATCGATTGGGCAAGGTCAAATCCAAGACCCGTGTCGGTGACATTCTGGAAAAAAATGCTTTGGTCGATCCGAAATACACAATTTCCAACCGGTTGTTGGCGGGGCACGAGCGGCGTCTTGCCGGGCATAAAGAAAGGGGCAACGGCTTTGGCTACAGCGTCTTTACGAAGGCCAGCCCCTACACCAACACGATCAGCGCCCGCTACTACAAGGACGGCAGCGAGATCCTGATCGATCAGAGTGACATCGGGCAAAACCCGCGCAAGCTGACGCCGCGCGAGTGCGCGAGGCTTCAGGGGTTCCCGAAAGAGTTCAACGTTGATGCGGTTTCAGACTGCCAAAATTACCGCCAGTTTGGGAACTCTGTTTCTGTCCCTGTGATCGAGGCGATTGCGGCTGAAATGAAGCCATACATTTCAGGATAATGCGTGATAGATATCGTTTCGCCTGAAAAACGCAGTGACATGATGTCCGGCATTCGGGGGAAGGATACCAAGCCAGAGATCATTGTTCGCCGTCTGCTTCACCGGCTTGGCTACCGGTTCCGCCTGCATCGCAAAGACCTGCCAGGGAAGCCGGATATCGTGCTGCCGAAGTGGCGCACCGCAATTTTTGTCAATGGTTGCTACTGGCACGGACATGAGGCCTGTCACTTGTTTCATTTGCCGAAGACCCGAACGGAGTTCTGGACCAACAAAATTGAGGGCAATCGGGCGCGGGACCAACGAAGCTATGCCGCGTTGCAGGATTTGGGGTGGAAAACTGTCGTTATCTGGGAGTGTGCGGTCTCGAAGAAGCTGAGCCTTTCAGACGAGCAGCTGGAACTGGCTATCACAGCTGCGCTGGTATCGAGCGCGCCCCTGATTGATGTCAGAGGCTAATCGGTTGGTGGAAAACCACTACAGCCTGTAAGCTATTGATGATTCTTGTTTTAAGGGCATTCAATGGCAGAACTAGTTTTTCCGACCAATTCCAAAGACGCGTTATACACAGTTTGCTTGTTCCTGTCGCAGTCAGGCGATCCACACATCGAACTTGGGTACGAAACGCAAAGTGCCGCTTTTGATGCTGTTGGTACCAAATTCGGCGTGCCGAAAAATACAGTAAAAAACGAACGGGATGCATTTGATAATTTTACAGATAGTGACAGGAACGGCTGGAATAAAGAATTAGCACCACGGCTCAAACCAACTTTTGATCAGCACGTAGACACTAGACGAGATGAACTGCGCGACATTTCTCTGGAGATCATGAGTTCGGAATGGGAAAAGCCCGGCAAGGAGGCGAGCGACGGGATGGAGGAGCGGGTCAAACAGGTAGAAACGGCTTCAATTTCAACAGCGCCCGCCACCTTGCCGGATTTGCAAGAATGCCAAAAATTGAGCAAAGAGCGCGCCGCCAAGATTCCGGTTGATCGAATTTGTGCCCCTTCTCCCGAAGTTTGGGAGCAAATCCTGACATTATACAAAGCGGAAGTGCCGAACGACAAAGTTGTGGTGGTTGGTGATTCCTCAATGTCGATAGAGACTGGAAAGGACAAAAGCCTTACAGTAAGTGCGCAAGAATTTCCGAGGTGCTGGGCTGTAAGGCCTTATGTTTTAGGAATTCTGAAATATGAGGAGAAGGTAGACGAACTTGCCAAGGCACTAGGTTTTGCCAGTCGAAGCTCAGGGCAGGTGAAGGAAAAGGTGTTCAAAAAGCTACCATCCGAGACTTGGGAAACGGATCTCTCATCACAAGATGTCGCAGCCATCAAAGACGCCGTATCGAATAAAATGGCCCTAATCCCTGAAGAACAAGATCGCTTTCTGAAATTTCTAGCTGATCAGGAATGGTCCGGCGTTTCAAAAACGCTTGAACGAGGCGACTGGCCTGTCTCGGCGATCGTAGGTGTTGGGGATTGGTTAGCAAACGCATCTACCAGACGCGGAGAGCTGTCCATTGCCCTCGCTAAATCAGATGCCTTTGAGGAATTGATGCAACTTTCTGACCCCGCCAATAAAGCGACTGTCATACCCACCAGCAAACCCTCGTTGCCTGCTCTCACAGGCGGCGAGAACGTCATCTTCTACGGCGCGCCAGGGACTGGAAAATCCAACAGGGTTGATATGAAAATCAAAGCTGCTGGGAAAACGCCTTACAGAACTGTCTTCCATCCGGACCTCCAGAACAGCGATTTCTTTGGCTGCCTCAAGCCGCAGATGGATGGCAAGAAAGTCCGCTACGCATTCTCGCCGGGACCGTTCATGAAGGCTCTTGCAGAAGCCTACAGAACACCTAGCGAACCTGTTTTTCTTGTAATCGAAGAACTGAACCGCGCCGCTGCGGCCGCAGTTTTTGGCGATCTCTTCCTTCTGCTTGATCGCAATGATGAAGGGAAAGGTGAATATGACGTAAACTTCCCATCACCTGAGAGCGAGGAGTGGTTCGAGACCACGACGGGCGTTGCCCATCGGGAACTCTTGGTCCCTTCAAACCTGTTTATTTATGCCACCATGAACAGCGCGGATCAGGGAGTTTACCCGATCGACACAGCTTTCCGGCGGCGGTGGCGGCAGGAGTATCTGCCGTTAGATTACGACAAAGGGCCGGATGGTGATGTGTCCTATGTTGATGCGGCCAACAAGCACCATGCACTTGCATGGCGCGAATTCGTCAAGCTACTGAACAAGCACCTGACCAGCGTCCAAACGCTAGATATTGCCGAAGACCGTTTGTTGGGGCAGTGGTTCGTGAAAAAGAAGGAGCTGGACGGTAAAGGAATCCCAGAAAAGGTTTTGCTCTATCTTTGGGATGATTTGCTGCGCCATGAAGGTCGCGAGCAAATTTTCGACTCCGGAACGACTGGCAAGGTAAAGACGTATGGCGATCTGGTGATAGAAGCTGCAGCCGAGCGGAGGTTCCTATCGGACAGCTTCCTTGGAAAGCTGAATGCCGCCTCTGATGTCAAAGCGGATCAAGAGAACGAGACCGGCGACGATGCGTCCTGACCGACCTATCTTCTTGTCTGATCGCGACCCTGTAGCCGCTCTTGACCGGCATGCAGACACGGTACTTACGGCCATGCGCGATCGGGGCATCGGTCGCGTGGACGACCAGAAGACGGTCCACTATTGCGGCCTGATTCATCATCCAGAAAAAAGCGCTGTCGTCTTCTTGCCAAGAGAGGCAAAAACGGGAAATCCGGACGTTGATCTAGAAACCGCCTTACTGACCATGCGCGCGCTGGCGCGTTTTGGAGCAGAAACGTCGAAGCGTGATTTCGAGGATGACGGCGAGGCAGGCAATCCTGGCGCGCTTTCCGTGATCAAACGGCTGGCTGACGATTTCAGAGACCACGGGCTTTTTTCCGAGCGTATTCAGCAGCAGACCAGAAACGCGGGAAAGCCTGACTGGACGAGAACGGTCAAACGCGAACTGGCGATGCCGGGGCACAAAGGCCAACCTGTGTTTACCGATATCCGGACCAGTCGTGCGACTAGAAGCACCGCCGCCCTTCTGGCGCAAATTCAGGCGGTTGTGATCCGTGAAATCCACCTTGCCCATGCATGGTGGCTGACAGGAACGTCCAGCAGGCGTCAGGAGCTGCTCTCATACCCGCGCCCGTCCTTTCCGCGCACCACATGGGCCAGAAAGCTGGACGCCTTGTTACCCTCGCTTTATTCGGCCAGATCTGTATTCCTCGCCGAATATCTGCGGTTCTACCTTCGTGAAGCCCGCAAGTCGTCAGACGGTTCTTTTGTTTTCGGTGTCAGCGACTTTCATTCTGTCTGGGAGGCCATGCTTCGCGAAACCATCATAAGATCGCCACATGACAGACTGCGCAACTGGAACAGCGAGCTGCCAAAGCCGGTCTACATCCTGAAGGACAGCGGCACACTTGATCCACGTAGCCGGGGCATGCAAACCGACATAATTCTTGAAAACGAGTCTGATTATACAATCGTTGATGCAAAGTATTATGCGGCCAAGACTGCTGTAACCGCACCCGGATGGCCGGATATTGCGAAGCAAATGTTTTACGAACACGCTCTTCGGGAAATTGTCGATACAGCCCATACGCCGCCGACTACCATCTACAATATTTTTGCGTTTCCCGGAAAAACGAATGATGGGCCCCTGACCAAAGTCGAAGTCCGTCATTCAGACGGGAAGTCAGTCAGCCAGGCCTTCAGACCGATCGACTGCATATATGTCTCGATGCGGGAGGTGCTGAGCCATTATGTTAAC
>Ga0136553_1000168_pt1:12500-23811 | contig 23811 bp, 15 predicted proteins | sample AntRauTorckE5430_FD_101384 | JGI IMG/M metagenome (GOLD analysis project Ga0136553, IMG submission 101384) | Saline lake microbial communities from Rauer Islands, Antarctica - Metagenome Torckler E5 #430 | ecosystem: Environmental > Aquatic > Non-marine Saline and Alkaline > Saline... | reverse complement strand
TTGATAATGATCTTTCGATTGCCGAGGACGACGCAATGGATGGGAACGAAGAGGGAGTTGAAGCTCATGTCGAGAAAAAGATTGTAGTGGAGCATGAGAGTAGTGCAGCATTCGGTCTGGAAAGAGGTTTTTCTGTGGAATCAGATTCTACTGATTTTGATTCCGAAGATCAGCAACTCCCTTCAAAGATCCCATCGAATGATGGCGATGAAGACTCAATTTTTAACAAAGTCTCAATAAATCATGGTCCTACTATTACCTCTGTAGAATATGACCACGAGCATATCTTATATCGTTGATTGGAAGAAACAGTGTTTGTAAAATGTCATGATCACAATTTTATTTCATGTATCTCATCACATCATGTGCCGGTCCAAATGAAGCTATAAAAGTCTACAGGGTTGTGGTTTGTAGCATGTACCATTCACCATTTAATTTAGAACTACTGACTGACTACTGAAATACGGTACTAGAGAGGCTTGTAGAAAAAGAATGAAAGTAAATATGAATTTGGTTGTTGCATACAATTGCGACTAGAGTTTTGAGACAACCATTTTGGATCTTTTTGGCCTTTAATTACTCATCATTGAAAAATGTCTAATATATTATTAGTTGTGTGTACACCAATCCTACCGGTATATGGATTCCCTCAATATTGAAAGATTGATATGATTCTGGAAATGCCCCTTTCCAGTAATTCTACAATTGTCCCCATCCATGCTTGTTGTTGTCTACAATTCAGCCACAACCTCCTTATTGTAAATGATACCAATCACAGGATGGTATCAACAACGGACAGTCTAGAGAGAAGAAAAGATAATACCCGCCTTTCCTTCCTCGCATACATCCACCAACCCAATAGCACTTGCACTGGTTTCCCAGTATTTAGTCTTTCCCCTCGTCTTGTCCGCACTCTTGAGAAACTCATAGCGGTCCTTCACATGTCTTGGAACAAACCCACAATTTTTGAAATGAATCCTTTGAAATCCACAAACAGAGCGATACAACCCTCCCAATGATTTAGGAAATATTTTGGAGTGAGTCATTTGTTCCTTTTTGGGAACATTCTTACAGTATGCACAACATAGACCAACCCTTCCTCCAAAAAGATGTTTATTAGCCATTCCTTCATTATCATTTTCTACTTGAATTATTTCAAGAAGGGAAGAACGCACAAATGTATGGAGGCTATTGACATTATCATCATCAGAGGGCAGAGCGAGCGTTCTTGGTCTGATAGGAATAGAATGAGGATGAGTGTGCTTGATGTTGCTAACATTTCCATTGCTGGCATGATCATGGCTCTGAAGAGAGGTAGCAACCCTCTGTCCCTCATTGGAAATGGACGTAGCAAGGGAAGGATTGGGGGTATGGAATTGTTCCATGAGGAAAGAAGGAATGTTCTGTTCTCCGAATCCCACAACACGGCGCTTTTTGAGAGGGATGGTACGAGGTGCCAATGCGCATGTATGGTGTTGATACTTTGGTGTGATGGTAGCAATGGTGGTGCCCTGCCTTTTTAAAGAGCATAGTCCAGCGGCAACTGAGAGAGTATCATGATCATGATTACTGTAATCACCATGTGCGTGTGTTTGTGTATGGGTGCATGTATTTGAAGAATCATTATCCCAACAAGAATAAAAGCCAAAATTATTCCGTCCTGTTGCTGCATCCAATGCTTGATCATGCATAGAAAGTGATGGCTTGATTTTGATTTTGGTAGAATGAGATGTTGTTGACCTGGGATGTTGAGGAGACGAATGATCCGAATCAAGCAGCGCCGGAAGCAGTGGTGCAGAAGAAACACAATGTGTAGTAATACATTCCTGATTATGATTTCCTGTTGTAGACACAAGTGGATGAGAAATTCGATACAATTGTTCCTGTGCGGCATTAATCCCATGGGTACAACTAGGATTCTGTGAATGCATTGCATGTGACTGTTGATGATATTCTTCATGGTTGGACGTTGATGTAGAATCAGAAGCAGCAGCAGCATAGAACTCAGCAGCTGTGGAAGTTGATGAATCTTCCGAAACACTGAGGGATGAAATTGATGCAAGAGAAGGAGAAGCCCGACGTTGCTGCAACATCTGATTCCGCTGCTCATGAGCAGGGGCAGCATTTCTGTTTCCCCAGATACAAGTAGTAATAGAACTGCTAGTAGAATTGCTAGTATTAGTAGCATTACTACTGATGGTGCTAGTAGTAGAGGGGATGGGAATCACGTGTGTTCCGCAGTTCAATCCCATACCAATCCTGCTAATGTGAACCTTTGCATCCAGAGGTGAAATAAATTGTGGAAGTGGGATGGTATGTTTGAGTCGTGTATCAAGGATATTATTACTACTAATAAGCATTGTTCTTCTTGATGGCGGTGTTGTTCCATTTGCGCTTGCATTTGTATCGTCGGAGATCTGATGCTGATGCTGTGGCTGTTGCTGCTGGCGGAAACATTTTCCAGCAGCTGCTACTCCTCTGCTGCTATTTGGATTGTACATTGTATTATATTATATTCTGTTGTGTTGATGATTGGATGGATGGATGGATGGATGGATGGATGGATGATTGATTGTACAGGAGGAGGAATGCAGTATGATACAGGAGAAAAGGGTGAAATGGTATTTTATGGAACAATAATCAATCAATAATCAACAATGACAGATGACAGCAATAAGAAGGAGCGGCTAAAAATTTTGTCAACCAAAATTTCAAATTGGGAAAGCAAGCTGAAGCAAGCACAGGCAAGCAGGAAAATATGAGAAACTGGTTCAACGCGCGAAATAAATATCGTTGAATCAAGCGGTTGAATCATGAGATTTTAGTGTACCCATGGAATTGATTTCATTGGATCTTGGGAATTCTCTTACTACTAACTACTACTACTACTGTTGTGTCGTCTTTGCTGACTGCTGACACCTGAAGGTCTGAAGGAGTCTTGAGTGAGCCACCACCGAGCCACCTCATTTTGCATAGAGAGATCCCAGACCCTACCGGTAGGGGCACCATACCCGGGGTTTAAAAAACGCTGAACCAACATTGGCATCTTTTTGGCAAATACTACAAACAGAAAACAGACAAACAGACAAAAATTCTAGAATTTGTAAGATGGAATTTATTTGATCTTTCGCCTGAGCATCCTCACTCATCATTTGCCCTTGATGCTGAGAAACGTCTTCTCTGAGATGATGCAGAAATAATCAAAATGAAGATGAGTATGGTTGAATAAAGGAAATGCTTCTTGTTTTTCCATTCAACTAATGCTCGTGGGACCTCGTGCACGAGCATCGCACAACGTACAGCGTCATTGACAAAGAGGTCAAATCAATAACGACTTCTGTTTATATACAGTTTTGTCTACATAATAGTGGTGTCCTGCAGCATCATCACTGATAGCAATCATCAAAATACATTTTAGATCATAATCATCAAAAAAACTGTCAGTGCGCATCCCCAGTTCGCCCCTATCACTAGGCTTGCAAAATTCACTAATATTTGCAATGATGCGGTCGTTTGCCTTTGCGTCCTCCTCCCAATGGCAAAGATTCCTGGATCCTCCTGAGAATCTTAAGGTTTTGTTTCGAAATTCGCTGAAGCTCCCGTTTGCGTCTCTCTTTACTGAGGGAGTGGCCATACTTCGTGCTTTCACTCTTGTTACTCGTAGCACCTGTGCACTGTTGACGTGAAGTGAAGCAAAGAGCAAATGAGAAGAATATGCTTTTAATATTGGGAAATGGTCTATCTAGCCAATTATTTCTCCTCACCCTCATAATGTTCGACATCTTTTCCAATAACATGCGGTTTTCTGTTTCAATTTGATCAATGCGGGTCTTCCATTAGTGCATTCTTCTTCACTTTCGTTTTCAAATGAGTTGCCTGTCTTGGTGGTTTGTTGTCAATGCTGCATTTCATATCCCGTAGCTGTTGAAAAACATAATCAGAAAATGAGGCGCTTTCGTAAAAGTAACCATGATAAAGTTGATTATTTGATCGAGCGCTGACCTTTTGTCTGTGACGTGCTTGGCAGCGTTGGATGCATCTTTGGTTACATGCCTTATTTTGAACTGGCATTGCTTTACGTCCTCGATGCATAATTGTGCGAGGATTTTTCTACTTCTGGTGAAAGGTGGGTGGCTTCTTTGAGTACGATATGCTTGAATTCATGTGGAGTCAATTTAGAAGTAGAATCAAGTGGAGGTTGTCAATTTCAACCTCTGCCTTTTGTTAAATACTTTCAGATTCACAATGCCATTTCAAATTGAGTCACATCTTGTATCCTAGTAGGCACACTTTCAAAGTTGTTGTACACATTCGACTGAACAATCATTATGCCCGGTTGCGCTTTACCTCGACGACTGAACTTAGATGGGACGGCACTTTCCATGAAGGTCATATTGGATAGAAGGAACTGAGATGGGACTGCACTTTCCATGCAGATCATATTGGATAGAAGGAACAAAGAATGGATCGAAAACATGGGTGAAATAAGACGCTATCTTTAACACAAGGTAAGAACGTTATTATCTTGCCTTTATTGATGGAGAGTATGATTTCAAAGATAATCTTGCAGTCTCTCTTTTTGTAGCTATATTTTTATCCCCTCCTTGGCGTCTTCCATGTACCTGATGGTCATTTACCATATCTCTGGTGCATGCATACCTTGATTTGTTCAAGATTGCAGAATTGTGTGTTAGTGAGGATCTTAACGCAGAAAAACAACAAATCTTCATTCAAATTGGTGTTCCTTGGAAATGATTTTTCAAATTGTCTGCAGTGACTGTTGGGCTTGGGGACGACGAGTCAATGACATGCCCTTTGAACCTACAAAACGAAATGAAGGAATATGTATTGAAACATGCGTACGTCTCCTCTGTTTGTCGACTCTCGAAGGATGAAGAGACGCTCTTGTGCTATTTTATTTTAGTGTTTTATGAGGCTGAGGGAAGAGGCTGAGGGAAGTTGCTACGAAGGCACTTATGATGCCAAATGATAAACAAATGACATGACACAAAATCTCAATCTTTTCCACTTTCTGGCATTTCCAATTGAATTTGATTACGAGTACATAGTACATTAAGAGACAGCCATTGTTTTTGTACACCTACCTACCTTCCGTGTACCCTAGCACTCAACAATCCCTGTTCGCTAAATTCCATCAATTGGAAATGTTTCTCCAGTGCATATTGCATTGTGGACCTGGACAGTAAAAGCTTAGATTTCGCCTCCATATCCTGGGACGTGCGGAGATAGCTTTCGATGTTATTCCACAAAATATCAATCTTCTCGTATGGTACAAAATCAATGTTTCCCTTTTCTGGCAACCGTGCTGTCGCTGCATTTTTTCTCATAATTTCGTCTCCGCGCAACACAGAAGTGACTAATTCGCACCCATCGACATATAACCCGTAATTGATGTAAAGTTTCAAAAGGGCAGTCGGATTTCCACCGTTCTTGGCAAATAAGCCTGTATCCGAGGAATATGTATTTCCCTGAATTAAAATTGTCAACCAAGAAGGCAATTTAGCTCGTCCATGATCGAGATCTAATAGCTCTGCAGCAAGATCAATTGCGATGGAGTTCGCCTCTGCAGCAAAGGATTCGGTGTATAGCCTGAGAAGATCAATTGCAAGTGCACCTCTCTGAGCTGAATTATGAGCTCCTTCGCTTTGCCAAGAATCACGTGGACGAGACAAGCGACCATCGCCTGTAAGAAGACGAAGCTGATCCCTAGTTGGTCTTGCCTGAAGCTCAAAATCAGCAGCATTCACGTCAATGGCTGCAAGAGGTATTGATAAAGCCACAACTACTGGCGCCAAGGACTTGCACAGCATATGGCTCATGGCATCAATGAATACATCCTGACCTTGCGGTTTCGCACCATCCTTATTTTCCTTTTTACAGTGAGAGAAGGATATTGCGTGTTCGAAATAACCAAGACGAGGTAATGCATCAATTATTGCGGTATCAGATGAATGCAAAATATCTACAAGATTTTCTGGTGATAAGGCATCTTTCTGAAGAGTTTGTAGGGCAACCATTCTCTTTGCGCGAAGAAGTAAATCTTTCGCTGTGTATAGTCTACATATGCGATTCATTGTGTGACCGCAAGGAGAATTCTTGGCATTCATTGCCACGCCTTCGTCGCATTCAATTGATATTTTTGCCGAAAGATCTTCTTCACTAGCTTTGCTGTGATTTTCATTCAAAAGAACCTGCGCTGTAACAAGTTCACCACTGACTATGTAACGCTGGTCGGGATTATTGACGAGCTGAATTAGCTGAGCTGAAGTGACAGCCGCAAGAACTAATTCCTCCATAATTTGATTGTTGACCTCTTTTCGTTCAGGAGATGGCATGCATTCAGTATCGACGAAATTCTCGCTGTAAGGTAATCTGTGAAGAGATAGTGCTCCAAGGAAATCGAGAGCTTGGCAGCTACGTCTCCAATCGCCATAACCTGCATGTAAAGCAAATAGGCAACCCCTATAGTCAACCTTTGCTGGAGCAAATCTACTAGACGTTATGTCACTAGCCGCTTCTTGTGAAGCCTCGACGAGGGCTGCTGCTGCAACCTCGTATAAATCCATGTCTTTATGACCGTCCTCCCCCTTCACAGTGTAAAAGATCATTTTGTCCAGCAAGAGCCCTATATTTCCTGCATCAACCATAGCAATGACCAATCTCCTGAAGTTCTTAATCTGTCGCTCTTTCACTGGATTCGAAAGACAAGCTTCAAATGCATCTTCCCAACAGTGCCCTTGAAGAGCATATCGGAAAATAGCAGACCATAGTGCTGGATACTCTATCATTAGATTGTAGTCAGTGGCATTGGTATGGTTTTGAATTTCGTCTATAACATCATTGACTGCTGCATTTAAAACTTTGGCGAAAGATCCTTTTAGTGCTGGATATGTCACCATAGCACAATTTCTCTCTAACACCTTTACTCTTGCAACTAAGGTTGATACAAGAAGCAACACACTCGCTGAGTGACGAAGGATTGATATTGGATCTTCCCCAGACTTCCTGAGGCTAGCAATGATCATACTGATAACATCTGTTTTCAGGTTGTACGAAGCCATCACCCATGGACGTAAAAGCATCTTGATCTTTTCCATGCTTACAATATTGATGACATCATCATGCTGCACAGGTGTAGAGGTTTTATCGAAAATGTCTTGAATAACATCAACAATAGCTGTGTCAAGAAAATTTTCTGAGGCGGTATCGGAAGAGATTGTCTGGTCTGGCAGGTCATTCAGAGTGTTGAGGAATATTCCTATAGACTTCCGATCTGACCTCACACAAGCTCCGATCTTCAAAAGTGTAGAAGCATGATCTTGCAACTCAGTTGCCTTTTGGAGACTAAGCAAATTATCCTTGAAGAGCATAAATATTTCAGACAACAAGAAATGTGCAGCTTCGTTGCATCTATTCTTATGTAAAGGACCATCTGCTGGAAATGCAACCATCGGGGCTAAGAGCCGCAGGGAAATCCTACAGGTGTCGATTGAGCATTCTGGTTCAACGATACCCAACTCTGCGAAACCCTCTAAACATTGATTGAATGCAAGTCGAATAAAGGCCTTCGACGCTTTAATCGTTGATTGCGAAAGCGAAATATTACCTGTTGTGGTCTTGCGCTGCTTGGATAATGCTGAAAAGAGAAAAGACGTTTTCTTTCCTTTCCGTTTTTTCGTGAATGATGAAGTGATTGGTCCCAAAACATCAGATGATCGGAAAGCAACTTGTGGAGGAGTTTTTATTGAAGCACTTGCCGTGCTTGATCCAGCAGGAGCCAATGTTTGAACACATGCCCATGTCACTCCGACTGTATGTAAATAAGACAATAACGACGTCCTTTCCTGATCGACAGTGAATGACCTGTAACCGTTATCTCCCAGGGCAATTATACAGATATAACGTGCCAAAGCTAAACGCCGGCATACTGCAACATATTGCGTCGACAATCTTACGGCATTGGGAATTATTACTGAAGGTAAATTTGAGGCGCTGCCTTTGGTATCAATTTCCACATCAGCTCCATCATAACGAAAAATTGAATCTAGCGGCGACGAAAGCCATGAATTCACATCTTGGTCGGTCATTGTGTTGAGAATGATCAGCAATTTTGAATAAAACCCATCCCAACCAGTAACATTAATGTTTGAAACAACATTATTTACCAATTCAATCAAGCCGTGCACATCATCAGCATAAAGCAGCTTTGCTTTTGAGATAATCTGCCATACTTTGGCCTCGAATCCGACTAGAAGTTCGGCATTGATATCTTCAATACGACAAAGCATCGAAGACATCATAGAGTCCAGCTTAACATGGGCCAAATTACCACTGTTTATATTTGATGCGACAATCATAGTTGTGATGCCACCTCTCACCAAAAGGTCAATATCATTTGAATTTGATCGAGGCAGACTTAGAAAACCTATAGGTGAAAGCAATTGAGCTTCCCCATGACTAATGGCTACCATTAATTTCTTCCACCGCAATTGATGTTCTTCAATTTGTCTAGTCATGCTGTCAGATTGGGTGAAGATGTCATCGTCAGTGTCATCTCTTATTTCCGGTGTTGAAGATTGGCCCATTTCCATCGTTTTGCAAAAATCACTGTAGATAGACGATACAGGTATTGGGTCACTAACACTGTACGAAGAAATGGACGGATGCAGCTGCTTTGAAGTGGTCTGTCCATTGTGAGATTTTGATCTAGCTTCATCAAACAGTAACCACTTTCTCATCATAATAGCAGTTTCGAGTTCTACGGATTTCATACCGAGCTCGCGTTGACTATCATTGTTAAAGCAAAATGGCGGAATCACTTGCCGTAGTGCCCTCCTGATAGTACCATCAGTTGCTTTATTCATTCCCACAGATTGGACTGAACCAGACCTGAAAATTCTTTGCAAATACAATCTATCAAGATTACAAAAAATGGCGTCGATATTTTCTACATCTCTATGCTCCACGATAGACAATTCATTTTCAACCATCAAGCTGCAACGATGAACGTTTTTTGCACGTTCTTTTTCTGCAATAGAGTCAAACGAGTTGGACCAAAGCGAATGAGCAAGTGTCAGTGACTTGGATTTGTAAATTGCAATCATCGCCTTCCGCTCAGGATTATTACAAAAGGACGCATAAATAGACTCTCCATATGTCAGCACTTTTTCAGGAAAGCAACTGAAGAGACTTCTCATTTCCCACCCGTCCTCCACTTTCACAAAGTCCATCGCCTTCAATGAATCCACAAAGTTTGGCACTTCTAATGCTAACCTTTCAATAGATGTCAAAGATGCACCAATCACGCCACTTAGAGCGCTGAGATGTAGTGGACTACAAGTCTTATTAACGCCTAAAGTCTCGGATATTCTGATACCCACGATTATCAGAAACTTGACATCCCCATCATTTGTAGTATTGCAGCGCCCATCAATTAGAAGCGAATCGTTTGAAGAGCTCCACATATGTGGCAAAGGTAAGTTAGCCCCGCCCTTGGCATCCTCTATACCATACAAATTATACAATTGCTTCGGATATGTAAACTTTTGGTTTTGCAATGAAACAGTCCACATTCTTATGGTTCCATCAGAATGTATTGAACACACAACCTTGCCAATTGGATTTTCCACTTCTTCTTCGCCAAGGTCTGCATCGTCCGTACTAGTGTGATTGAAAACACAGAGTGCAGCAGTGCTTGCCATCTTACTACTTTCCTCTGCAAACTCGTCATGCGCATCGTGGTCTGACCTCCCCACCAAAATCCCCTTGGCAGACTTTAGCACCCTACTAATAGATTTGCGACGATTGTAGAGACACGATTCTTTACTCCAGGCTGATACCTTTCGATGTGTCAAGTTCAGGCATAGAATAAAGGGCGTTATGGCGAGTACTAGTCTCTGCGAATCAATAGCAATGACTTGTGTAGAAGTAATGCTGGATCGATTGTGCGGGTGAATGTTCTGCGAAGATAAAATGGGCTTTGTTTCAATATGCTGACAAGATTTAGGAAGAAGACTTTCATACTTGAGCTCTAAGCAGAGAACATTTGCCTGTGAATCCACCATTAAAATCTTGAAGCGTTGCTCGTGAGAAGTAATTTCCATCTCGTCATCCTTTTCCGCGGACGTTTCGTAAAAAATGACAGTCTTCACAACATCTCTCATGATATTTGCATCCAAATGCGCAAGATCAAATTCCACCATTGCCATCTCATCTCCGTCAACTTTCACGACTGATAATACGTAAGGCTCTTCAGCGCATGCAACAGTGCGAACGACAACTTGGTTGTGATGGTGAGCTGCGAAGCAACCTTCAATGCGGTTTTGCCACTCGTCCTTGTTCCCATTCCAGAATGGAGAAGGACTGTTCTCGTCTTGTCTTTTGCACTTTGAAAATGTTAGATCATTCTGTAGTTTGTAGCGAGTAGCAATAGCGTTGTGCTCCTCCGTAATGAGTGGGACCTCGGTTAGAGTGATGTTTGACATTCCTGTTAGTCAAGACTGATGATATAATATATACTATTACTCGGCACCCTATAGAAGATTCGGTTCGTGCAGTTTACCAAATTTTGAAAATAAAGTTAGCGGCAGCTGTATGTAGGTGTAACCTGGATGATGTGGAATCCAATTGTAGATGTCAGATTGTAGGTAGCAGCGGTAGCACAGATTACAGATAGTAGAGCAATGTTAGCGTTATGTGTTATGAGTTGTCATGAGGTGTGAACTCCTCCGACGACCGACGACGCTACGACGCTTCAAACTCCATCTCACCAGATCTCACCCCAACACGACAGAGAAAGAAAGAGGAAGAGAGCTGGAAATCCCAATCCTACAATACTCGATTCGAGAGCCACTCATTTCAAGATTGTGCACAAAAACAACAAACCATTCGTTTTCCCTCTTCCTTCGCGAAACGAAGTGAAAGTATCAGGTCGCAGACTAAAATTACAATAAGGTATTCAATAGCAGGAATTCATTCAAGGACATCAACAGTAATCTTAAAATAACACCTTTCGAAAATGGTAGCAGAAACAATTGCTAATAGACTGCCGGTTGATACCGAGCTCCTGAACAAAGCTATGACAGCTATCATCAAACATCACAATGGAACTGTTTCCAAATCAGCACTTCTTGGGGGCGATCTCCCAGTGCATGTTCAGTTCACTCTTGCCCGCGTGCCTGAGAAGACTTCCTCCCGTCCCATTCGCATCGCCATCCCTCATCCTCTTCACAAGGTGTTAAACCCAGAGGAATCAGACGTGGGACTTGAAGATGCAGAGGTGTGCCTTTTC
>Ga0136553_1000168_pt1:0-7500 | contig 23811 bp, 15 predicted proteins | sample AntRauTorckE5430_FD_101384 | JGI IMG/M metagenome (GOLD analysis project Ga0136553, IMG submission 101384) | Saline lake microbial communities from Rauer Islands, Antarctica - Metagenome Torckler E5 #430 | ecosystem: Environmental > Aquatic > Non-marine Saline and Alkaline > Saline... | reverse complement strand
CGAATACGTGTTCTCAAATTCTTCATTGAACCCACTAAAGCGAGATTTCAGAAGTCGACCACTTTCCAAAGTCAATAATTTTTGCTCCTGATTGCTGTAGGTCAGAGAAGCGCTTTCTACAGTTGTTAGGTGACGGTTAAGAACATGCCAGTCCTGGAGATATTTTTTCTTTGAATGATCAAAAAGTTTGTTGACTTGATCAGAAAACCATTCCCCACTGATTTTGTAATCACTGCCTTCAACTTCGTCGTCCTTGTTGCGAATAATATGAGAAGTAGATTCCAAGGCGTAGCTATATCTTAATTGTTCAGACAAATAAAATGTATTATTCATCAGAAATAAAAAAGACTTGGACTGTGCAACTGGGTCCAAGTCTTTCGTGTAGGCCATCGCTTTTGCTTGGAGATTTGCAAGAAGTGACATAACGAGATACCGAACATAAAAATCCATTTCACCAGCCGCATCTCCAATTTTAGGATCCCATGGAAGGGGCCTTCACAAATAATATTACAAATTAGTTGGATAGACAGAGACAAACCTTTTATCAAAAACATGTGAGTGCAAAAATCTCACCTTCTTTTTGTCACACTCTTATAAGCATTCACAAATGGAGAGACTATACGGATGGCTCTCACAACATCAGAGCTTATGGCAGCTACTCTTGCATCTTTCGGCCTGAACTTTTCGCCGTCTATAGGATCTTTTTTCACAGCAATAGCCAAGTTTTCCAATGCTTTTCCAGCATTCTTGACAGTCATGCGATGAATAGCAATGCATAGGTTGGAAGCTAACGATGCTGAATTTTCCTTGCTCATGATAGATCCTGCCGAGGAAACTGCAGACCGCAGTTGCATCTTGTCCGAGGCCATTTCACAAAGTTTTGCCAGAGATGGTCCAAGCATACGCACTGCATCCAAGATACGTAATCCAGCAGCTGCTGCAGATGCCGCGAAACGTACAGAAGGAGTGACAGATGTGCTTGTTCCATCAGAAGTGGAATCTCCATCAAGACCTGTTCCTTCATTTAGAGCTGTGGAATTTGCTACTGGATTTCTCAATGAAGCATCCTTCACAAAAAAAAGTTCAATGATATCTAGAATTCTGTCTATGATGACGCCACAAACGCTTGAATATGAAGCAACGAGCGCGTATTTGTACTCCAAAGGAATCTGTAATGTATCATGTGTGTGTGATGATGTAGGAGAGACGACACATCTGTAAATAGATTTTTCACCCGCGACAATAACCATTGCATGCTCTAAGCACCTAACAGCGTCTCGTGCCGAAGAATCAAGCTCCCCAGACTCAACATCTCCACCAGTGGAAACACGCCTGTCCCATTCTTTTTTCCTTTCAGATCTGAGATTCTTGTAGAAGAGTTGCATTGACTGATAGGCCACAGATCTCCTGGCCTCGGCATATGCATCCAAGTGGGGATAGCCGGTCTCAAGGTTTTTCATCGTGAGTTTGGTGTAGTGACCGGATCCGATTTTCTCAGTTCGTGTAAGCTTTCCGGCTGCTGCCTGATACTTGGATAGCGCTTTCATTATATCCTCTGGCGTTGGTTTTGTCACTGGATTCAAAAAGTAGCCATTGCCCCCCAAGCATTCAAACATAGCCCGAAGTTCGCGAACTGTGCGTGTATCCAGGGGCAGGGATTCTTCGTACTCTCCCACTGGCAATAAGTGTCAGATTGAAATTTTAATGCTAGGACTACTTTTGTCATATATAGATATATCTCGAAGAACTTACCAGATTTCATCAGATCTCTGTTTTGAAGGGCTTGCGCAAGACGCTCTCTTGTATCTTTCGCTGATTCTTGCGCATGAGGATTTACTGCCCCTCCACCTTGTCTTGTTCCAAACGTGGTATTCGTAGCAATTGTACTCGCACCTCGAGTGTCGACTGTGGCATCGTCGACATTTCTTTTCAATGCCCACCCCCTTTTCATCCTTATTGCCGGACCCGCACTGATCAAATGAAATTTGATCAGCATGCACATCCCATCAGCACCTAGTTGATGCACGCGCTGCAATCCAGTCAACGCTGTCTTGGACGCATTCCATCTAGGGCGTTTTTGAAAATATATGTGAGCGTCTCGGATAATCTCGAGACTGTCTGCAGCAGCGTAAACGTCTTGTTCAGTGAGGCCGATGACTGTTCCATTCAGTGTTGCTAACGTCATTGTATCGTCATCGTGAAAATAACGCTTGCCGTCAATCAGGCTAACTGTATCATCGGGAACATTATAAATGTTGTTCGTGTGATCCCTTCTTTCGCGAGTTTCCGCTGCTTCCTTTGCCCCCCGGTATAGCCTCTCAATGCTGGGCTCACAATCTACAACTGTGTCAAACTTTTCACGTGAATCTCGGAGCAAGGCGAGGGTAGAAGTAAGGTTTGTGGATGCTTGTGTTAACGACGATGAGGTTTCAGATGCAGGTGTTGTGAGCGTTGAAAGATGCCGCGTCCTTCGAGATAGGGAATGAGACGTTGCCAGAGCTTGGGTTGTCGTTGAAGTAAGCGTAGTAAAGGCATCCTCCAATTGGGAAATCGACGTAGCCATTTTTCTCGTTTATTAATTTGGTGGTATGCAAAGTTTAGTAATTAAGTTCCAAGTTTAGTTGTTCGCCTGATGAGTTACTATCTTATATCTTACTCGTACCTCGTATCTTACCGCTTACCGGTCACCGGTCCCCCCCCCCCCCGGTCACAACAGACAACAACAACAACATTAAATGCGATTTTCTGCTAACTTCCGTTTTTAAAACAAAGCATGTAAATATTTAACATTTAACTGTATTTAACCGTTTTTATGAAACAAGTGCTCAACCATCAACCAGGCTCAACCTTGCGATTGCGACTTGCTCAACTACACATCATGATTTTCAATTCAAGTGCCAAACAACATCAAACTTTTACAAGTTTTGTATTGTGATATTGACAAGTTGAATATTGAGTACAACGATGATGCCTACAATTCTCTCTTTTCTGCCCATTCCTTGTCTGCAAAGCAAGTAAGTCCTTATTGCAAAAGATTGATTAACATGTTTCTGTTACTTTTTGAATACGATAATTCTTGATAATGTTGCGTCTCAGCGCTTTGAAATAAATCATGATTTGGGCAGTAAAACACATGCGTGTTTTTCACCTCCTCCGCCATCAACCACAAGTATGTGGATGTGCCAACTGTATGCTCCTTCTTGTATTCCAGACAAAATAGCATGGTCTGGTATGTTTAAAAGTGGATCCAAGAATATATCACCAAAGCTACCCATGTGCGAAACTGCACAAATCTCGGGAACATCAACGGAAAGCTTAACCCCGTCCCAGACTAGCTCATATATTGATATAGGTCTCCTTAAAACGTTAGATAGAACAGTAAGCTCAGTTCCACCGCCCTGTAATGTTCCATTTCGCAAGAGTTGTAAGTATTCTTCCTCTTTTATCTGTTCATTCTTTGCTGCTGATCCGAGTAAATCGCATGCTCGGACAATTCTCTGACCTTCAATGTGTAGGGTCCCTTTTGCCGACAACACTTGAGCAACTACTTCTCTAGTTTCGCGTGCGACGGCACGAAGTAAAGCGTTGTTCCCCCCCAAACCTAGACTAGTTGATGCTGCCAGTGCAACAGCCTGAAACATGCAGTCTCCTTCTCCTGGCACGTTTCGCATTGTAAACTCAAGATTTGGCTGTGTTCCATTTTTTCCATCATTTTGACAATAAAAAGAGGATGGTCTGATGCAAACATTGTTTGGAGCAAAGGAAAATTGGTGAAAAGGAACCGTCTGTTGAGCGCTGAACGACGCGGCCTTGGATATCAGCAGAACACAGTATGTTAGAGCACAGAGGGCTTTCAGAATGATGCCAATCATTGCTCTCTATGAAGTAAGTGGTGATGTTGTTTCTATATTATTTAATCCACGTCGTGACTCCTCTATCCTCTAGATATGCTACGACTCGTATCCTTGCTGTGAATTCTTCGCTTTGAGTTGGGTCTTGGGGCTTGGGCTTTGGGCTGGCTTGGGGTGCAGTTTTTCTCTACAACCAGCAGCTTGTTTAGTAGGTTTTCTACTGCTACTAGATTACAGGGTAAGTACATGTCGCATGATGTACTTACGTAGCTACGATAAAGGATCAAGGGTTTGGGTAAATTGAGGTAAATTGGTGTTTTCTCGTTACTACTTTCCCTTCTTATCTTTTTGTCTGACAGGCCCGTCTGGCCGTGCATCTTGTTGGACGAATTATTTGGAGAACCCGAGTAATAACAACTTTTAACGACCAACGCTCACCGCTCACCTCTCACCTCTCACCTCACTAGCGACTAGCTGTGTCGAAAAGATCATATCTTTCCGATAACGATTGCATCAAGATGGATCCAACTATGAACCCAAGGCCAGACAATGTTGAAAGGGCCATTGATGATTTGTGGATAAATTCTATGCAAGATTTCAGCAATTTACATTCAGGTAAGAAGGCAGGATAATATATTATCCCAGATCTCAGCACCACTGACAATTCTGATGACACTTCTTCCTTTCCTTACAACAGAGAAAACGAATTGGAAACAGCAAACACTTCCTTTAGCCAGAATCAAGAAGATAATGAAGAGCGATGAAGTCGTATATGCAGAGTTGGAGAAAGAGATCAACAACCTTGAAAATGGCGAAGCTCCCACTCAGAACCCCAGATTTATGATAGCAGGGGAGGCGCCTATTTTACTTGGCAAAGCTTGTGAAATGTTGGTTAAAGAATTAAGCATCCGTGCCTGGAAACATACAGAAAGAAATAGACGAAGAACCCTCCAAAAACAGGATGTTCATGCCGCGGTAGGAGAAAGTGAGGTATATGATTTCCTAATCGATATTGTTCCTAGAGTTCAAATGCAGCCAGCCGTCAAAGGTTTTACCCCGCCTATTCCTTCAACACAACAAGAACAAGTTCAACAAGCGAGCCACCTTACATCATCAGTTGTCAACGAAATACCCACTATAAATCACGCGTTACAGGTGCATGCTCCAACATCGACAGCTACCACACTGGGGGCTCAGTCGCAGCTCCAGCAAATGATGCCTCACGCACAAATGCAGGTTCAGAATGCATCACATCAATCGCAGCTCCAACAAATGACACCACAAGGACAAATACAGCAAAATGCACCCCATCAGTCTCAGCTACAGCAAATGAATCCTCAAGCGAATGCAACGCACCAATCGCAGCTCCAGCAAATGACGCCACAAGCGCAAATACAGGCTCAGAATTCATCGCATCAGTCTCAGATCCAACAAATGATGCCTCAAGCGCAGATACAGGCTCAGACTACATCACATCAGTCGCAGCTGCAGCAAATGATGCCTCAAGCACAATTACAAGCTCAGTATACAATAATGCAGCAGCATCAGCAGCATGATACAGGAAATCATCACTATCAACAACAGCAATACGTTGGGCGCACTCACAATATTGAAGGGAATTCAAAATCCTAGCAAATCGTAACAAGATAAAGGTCAACTTGGAGGGAATATCAAGTTACTGCATCTATTTTGCACCAAGTCTGTGTGATTAGATGCTCACATCGTACCATTACCATGGTACATAAGTACATGTTTACATCAGCGCCATAGTTTATTATATTATTTAACATTCTTTTAATCACTGAACATGATATTATAACTATGACCAATGCACAAATCAATGACAATGTATTCATTCTTCTTCTGACGTACAATTCGAATCTCATGGACAACTTTGACTTCTGCTGAGTTTTGGTTCGAAATATATCAGTAAACTTATACGCCAAAGAAACCGTTGAATAGAAGTACCGCATTTCGCTCCTGTGCAGTTTGTGCGGACCCCTTCGCCTCCAATAGATCGTGCGGGCTTTTAAGCGCATTGACCCCAGTTTGACGATCAGTTACACGAGTCCCTCTTTCGGGGGCGCGTTGGTGGGGACCTCTTCTTGTACCCTGCGACGGTCCATCATACTGAATAACAGCAAAATAGATACTGTCAGCAAATTCCATATGAAAAAGGAGGATCTCGATACTTGATTTCAAACTTACTCTTCGCTGGTATGCTCGTTGGATTTCTTTTTCTTTTGCATAGACAAGATCCCACAATTTCCTATTGGTAGTCTGTTCTGCTTGTAAGGACTTTTGAAAGTCATCTCTCTCTTTGCTCAATTGTTGACACTTTTCATCCCATAATTTCTCTTGCTCCTCAATCGTCTCTTCAAGCTCAATTCTTTCTTTGGTCTGATACTCAAGTCTGTCTTCCATTTCAATGTTGGTGTTTTTGAGTTCCACGATCTCTCTATTCTGCTTCTCAATAATTTTTGTGAACTCGCGGAAATCTTGTACTTCGCCATCCAATAGACGATCCAAGAGAAGTGTTCTTGTATTATCTGCAGTGTGCATACGTTCTGGATTCTGAGTAGGGTTTTGACCATTTCGTGATCCTCTTTGTTTTATTGGTGTTTCCCCATTTGACGATGCGATGCTCGACCGGTGTGTTTGCTGCCTCTTTTGAACATTGTTGTATGCGTATGATTGTTGCCTATTTACAGGGCCACGGGAATTGGAATGCATGTTTTGAGATAAATTGACGGAAGCCATATTGATTGCTTGATTTTCAGATATATCTGGGAATTGGCACTGACGTTCAAGCCTTGCCTTTTCTTCCTTTTGTAACCTAATCTGTCCCACTCTTGCTTGCTGGGCGCGAAGATCTGCCTCTTTACTACGCTTGCGACTACGCTCAAGCTCTTGCTGTCTGATAATTTCTTTTCTCTGGCGCTCTTCTTCCTTTTTCTGTTTCTCAACAATTTGTTGTTGCCGCCGTTCTTCTTTTACCTTGAGAAGGTGATCTTCGTGAAGGCGCTGTTGTTGTTGTTTATCAATCAATTGTTTTCGCTGAAGTTCCTGCAATCTCTCTTCTTCTTCCAGACGCAGCTGTTGTTCGACTATCAACCTCTCTTCAACTTTTAGACGCTCTTCCTCGTGCTCACTTGTAACTGCACCTTCACGATCTTTTCTAGCAGTCTTCAGCTTTTGCTGTTGTGCAGCCAAGAGAAAACCTTCACTTGAGAAATCTTCTTTGGAACACGGTCCAAATTCAGTGCTTGCAGCCCTGCCACTTTCCCTGTCACGCCTTTCACCAGCAATGGGGAATTCGTGCACGGAAGGAGTCTCAGTGGAGTATTGAACACTAATGATGGCTTTGTCTGAAGTATGATTGGGACAAGCAATAACTTGCGAGACCGTGCTTTCTTGAATGTCTTTTTGGTGAGTAGACTCAGAAGTTATCTCCTCACTAGTCTTAAAAGATATATTGCTGTTATCAACAGCAGTCTCCTCCTTAGCTAGTTCTGTTATGTAGGCTGCAGTGCAAGTCGCTTTCATTCAATGAAATACTTTTCTGAGTGCACATATGGTACTAGACTATCTAGAGCAACTTATTGTTTAAGTGGTCCTTTAATTAAGATAGCAGATTTGAGATTTCAGT
>Ga0136553_1000165_pt1 | contig 24111 bp, 20 predicted proteins | sample AntRauTorckE5430_FD_101384 | JGI IMG/M metagenome (GOLD analysis project Ga0136553, IMG submission 101384) | Saline lake microbial communities from Rauer Islands, Antarctica - Metagenome Torckler E5 #430 | ecosystem: Environmental > Aquatic > Non-marine Saline and Alkaline > Saline | place... | reverse complement strand
GTATAGATAAACAGCAATCGGTGAAAATCATGGTGACCGCCACCGCGACATCGTTCGTCACGATCAGACGCCAGTTTGATTTTCGCAGTATTGAAATCGGTCGCTGGGTTACGCCAGAAGAGCGAGATTTTGCAGCAGTGCGTTTCTACCAGGCGCTGTGCGATTTGATGACAATCCTCAAGGGTCCAGAACTGTTGATTTCGTTACGGAGCACGCTTAGCCTCCAGTACGGCATTGGCGGGCGCCCTGGTGTGGCTGCACACTATATTCCGGCGACACGGCAGTTGGCGCTGGCCAAAAATGCCGGCGTGGGTAGTTTGGCCCATGAGTGGTTTCATGCTTTTGACCACTATATGGGCAATAAGGCCTTTCACGACCCGGCCAAGCATGGGTTTGCGTCTGGTGCATGGCTTGACAGCAAAAAACAAAAACAACATCCGTTAAACAAACGCTTGGAGCACTGCTTCAGCACCGTTTTGTTGAACGAGAGCGGCACTGAACCCAGCGATCAGTTTCAGTGCTCGCAACAAGCAGACAAGAAACTAAAGGTGCTGTATTACGCTCGGCCGGAGGAGCTCTGCGCACGGGCCTTTGAAGCCTTTGTTGAAGACAGCAGGCCCAGCAATCGTTTTCTGGTAAGTGGCACCGTCTATTCGGATGAAGCAAAAGCGGGGCTGTACCCAAGGGGACAGCACAGGAGAGCGACTAATGAAGCGTTTGGAAACTACTTCCAAGCCTTGGGCAGAGCGTTGTATCGGAAGCAGGCCCAAGCTCAATAAGAGCGGCAACCGCTCTGGTTGTGTCTGCGTCAGCTTTCACGAGAAAGGCGTTTTGAGTTATCGATAGCACGTTTATGAAGGGGCTCAAGGATGCGCAGGCTGGTTGTCCACCAAGGTGTGTGGTCGCCGGACAGCATATCCAACCACGCCATTTGCACCTCTAGCCCTGTGTCCCAGAGCGCAGCGAGTTTTTCGGTGATCATGCGGCGGTTTTCCAAAATCATTTTCGGATGTGAAGGCGAGTGCGTCGCCAGCATGCCAATACGCAAACTGATGGTTGACAGTGCGACAGGCCCAGTATCCAGGAGCATGCAGCTCAATTTCCAAACATCGGATCGAGCGTCGGGTGTCATCGGAATTATTGCGGATAAGTGATTAATCTCGATCATTTTGAGTTCCAGGAGTGGGTTTTGAGAATGCCACTGACAAGAGCGAGCACCCTTCTACTGAAACGTATACGGCAAATGGATGCGTAACCGACTTTCCAGATCATCATCACAACACCCTTATCAACTGCTCGAATGATCTGCAATTCACAAGCGGGCGTAAATTTTAATCCACTCAATGCGAGAGTAATGTCCATGCACATGACATTTGGCGAATTGAAGTCCCGCAAACACGAACCCATCAGTTTGGCAGAGATTGTGTCCATGGAGGGTAGATATTACATGATTCGCTTTTACATGGGGGGTTCGGGCTACATCTTGGTCGATAATCAAGACAAGGTAGTGTTGTTTTCGGGTGCCTGCGCAGCACGTGAAGCAATGCGTGGCTTTACTGTGGCGGATTTTGACTTGATTCCACCAACTGGAACTGACGAAATGATCGGTATGCCAGACTCCAGCTCCGAGCCTATGCGGGTTCAATTTTAGTAAACATGTCTTACGCCATTGAAAATTTGTCTGTCGGTACCTGGTACTTCACTGCTCAAGCGAGAAATAAAAAGGGGCTGTCAAGTTTACCATCAGTCGCTGTTGGCAAGAATCTCCCGGTCTGACAGGCCAAGGCCTCATGCTTAAGGCAATGAAAGAGCGTTGCTTTGTTCACGGAATACAGACAGCTTGTTGTTGTAATTTTTAGCCAGCCCCGAACCCATGCTTTTCGCATTGACGCTCATTCAACCGTTAATCGATGTATATCTCCCTTGACGGACCCCAGCGGCTGGCCAGTAGCCCGTTAGAAAGTGCCTTCAAACGCACAAAATACCGCTTTCCGGAAACCAGGCGCAAGTTTGCCGTCGTTCCTGGTACATCTGCCTCCTTGGTAATCGAATAAAAATCAGAGTCTGTAGACAGCTGCAAACGATACTCGCTGGCGGCTTCCACCGATTCCCAGAATACTCGCACCTGTTGGTCCAAGTAGCTTATCGAGATAATGTTCACCGGTGGCAAACTGCCGTCAATAATCAGGTTGTTGACTTTGCTGGTGGCAGTGGAGTCGCCACCGGCTTCGGTTTAAACCCGCCAGTAATACTGACCGGGAGACAGTTGTTGCGATAGTGTTGCTTCGCTTTTTTGCGCCCACTCGCTGGTTGCTACCAGGTTTTCGAACTGCGGCGTGGCTGAAATCTGAATTTGGGCGATTTCGCCATCGCCGTTTAGGCCCCAGCTAAATTCGGGCTGGTTGGTGGTGGTTGTGCCATCGACAGGTTCTAACAATTTGGCGGTGCGGGCTTGAAGGTCAATGCTGAATGGCACAACCGCAGGCAAACCCCTTACACCCCGGTAGTCTAAAACCGCAAGCTGAATCTCATAACGTCCATTGTTCAGTCGACTCAAGTTGAAGCGATCACCCGCCAGTGTGCGACTGTCTACCCATCGTCCGCTGTCAGTATCAAAAATATCCAGCTTGTGAGTTTTCGCAGGGCTTTGCCATTGCAGCGCCGCGGGCAGCTTACGCAGAATGGCCGGCAGGCTGGCAACGATGGGTGGCGGTGCAAGTTTGTGCAGGCGAACATCGCCGCCGGGCCGAGCGGCCACGTGAGCACCAAAACCTGCGGGCACTTTGACGAAACGCCCCCGTTGGCCAAAATTAACTTTGCCATTGATAACCTGCAAGCCCGTGCCCTCGGCGTCCGCCTGAATCGCAAACTGAGTGCCACTCAGCGCAACCATTGCTGAGGGAGTCTCGATCTCGAAACGGCTGCCACTGCCGACCATTTCCTTCACGCGGGTAAAAACCTCGCCACGGTTCAGCCGCAAGCGGGTATCCATCATGCCCGGCTTGCCAAACTGGGTCATGCGGCTAAACGCCAGTCTGGAGTTGGGTGACAAGCGGATTTCAGAGCCTTCAGCCAGGGTAACAGTGGTGCTACCGGAACCGGACAGTAACTCGTCACCAGCGCGAATCGGTGTGTTTACGGTCAATGGCCGGCGCTGGCCGTCGCTGGTGAGCAGTTGCACCCAGCCAGATATAGACGTTGCGCGGGCAGGCTGAGACTGACGTTTGAGCCAGTCCATGGGGATGCGCACCTGCTCGCCTGTCACCGGCAGCAGGGCATTGTTCAAGCTGTTGTGTTCTCGCAGTTGCTGGGCATTGTGGGGTGGGGCCAATAACTGCCCCGCCAGCTGTTGAACGCTGTCGCCTTTTTGCAGGGTGTAGACCCATTCGGAGAGTGTCGTACCTGAGCCGTTTGTGGGCACACTCGATCCCATCGCAAGGGGCAAGTGGGCTTGTATTGATGCGCTGGAAAGTAATGCAATTAAAAGCAGTGGTAAAATACGTACAAACAGAATACCGCTGCGCAGTGTTTTATCACTCATGGGCCGTCATTACCTGTGCCTGTCAAGTTTCGTTCGTTCTCACGCTCGTGAGCTCTGACTCCGCGGCGCAAAGTCCGGCATCGGATTTCGTTTCGTTATGTAGCCGGTTTTGCCAGCAGCTCGGGCTTCCCATTTACATCGTTTACCGTCTGACGGCAGGCGGGGAAGGAACTGCAGCCCCAAAACCAACCTTTTGTACTTTTACGCCTGATCAGGGGCGAAAAACAGAATGGGCAGGGAACCGGCTTTTGGCTGCTACCGTCTTCCGGGCTGTGGTCTTCCAACGGGCGGGTGCCTTTGCAGCCCGGATAGCGACTGCAGGCGTAAAAAGCACCGAATTTGCCCTTGCGCTCAATCATGCCGGCGCGGCACTTAGGGCAATGCGGGGCATCCGGGTTGGTTGTTGCTTTGGCCGCGTCAGAGGCCAGGGGTGGCGGGTAGCCGACAAACCCCTGAATTTCTTGTTTCAGGGAATCCAAAAACTGTTGCGGCTGTGCTTCGCCGCGCTGAATAGCTTCCAGTGTGGCTTCCCAAACGGCGGTGCGGTCAGGTTTGCGGACAGAGTCTGGCAGCGCGTTTATCAAGATTGTACCTTTATCGCTGGCGCAGATGTGGCGGCCATCGCGAAACAGGTAGTCGCGTTTGAACAGGGTTTCCAGAATAGCGGCGCGGGTAGCTTCGGTGCCCAGTCCATCCGTCTCACGCAGTGTTTTTCGCAGTTCCGGGTCATCAACAAAGCGCGCGATGTTGGTCATTGCTGCCAGCAGTGTCGCGTCGGTAAAGCGTCTGGCGGGCTGGGTTTGTTGCTGCAACACCTGGGTGTTGTCGCACAGCACCGGATCGTTGGTGCCCAGCCTAGGCAGTGCGGGTTTTTCGGATTTTGTTTTGGCATCGCGCAATGTCAGTTCAAGCGTCTTCCAACCAAGCTGTACAACAGCGGTTTCTGAGGTGCGGAACAGGTAGCCGCTTACCTTCACTCCCAGTTTACCCTCGCGATGGACGGCATCTGCTGCAAATTGCATCAAATAGTAGCGACCGATCAAATTGTATATCTGGGCCTCTTTTCCCGATAGCGCACCACCCGTGCTACTCCGGCTAGTGGGAATGATGGCGTGGTGAGCGTCCACTTTTTTGTCATTCCAGGCAGCGGTTTTTCGTTGCAAATCGGCTGTTTTGCAGGCGCCGGCGAGGTCGCTATCGACTTTGCCGACAGCGCTTATAACCTGCTGGCGTTGATTGTAATGCTCCAGCGGCAGATAACGGCTGTCAGATCGTGGGTAGGTAATGAGTTGGTGGCGTTCGTACAGGCTCTGCGCAGTATCCAGCACGTCTTTGGCGGCCATGTGGAACAATCGACCGGCTTCGATTTGCAACGCCGACAGCGACAGCGGCAGTGGTGGTGGCTCTGAGCGGTCGCGAAAGCGAGATTCGCAGACTTTGCCCGGCCTCCCTTCAACCGCGGCGGCGACCTGTTTCGCCGCGCTGCGGTCCAGCAAACGGTTCTCGCTGTCCAGCAGGTGCTGGTAATCTTCACCTGGCACCCAGCGCGCACTAAAAGTGCGGCTGTCAAAGTCTTCTTCCATGCCGTGGAAACGGGCTTCCAGCGGGAAAAAGTCTTGGGGCTGAAACTGTTTAATGTGCTGGTCGCGCTTAACCACCAGACCCAGCACCGGGGTTTGCACCCGGCCGACGGAGTAAACGCCCTGCTGGCCTTTTGTTTGATAGAGCAGGGTGTAAAAGCGAGTCAGGTTCAAGCCGTAGAGCCAGTCTGCGCGCTGGCGCGCCAGGGCCGACGCTGACAGTCGAAAAAAATCACGGTTGTCGCGGGTTTGCTTGAGCGCTTTTGCTACCGCAGCCGGGGTCAAATCGTTAATCAGTAGGCGCCTTACGGGTGCTTCCGTGCCCACATAGCGAATCACTTCGTCTACCAGCAGCTGGCCTTCTCGGTCCGGGTCGCCGGCGTGGGTGATTTCGCTGGCCTTGCGAATCAGCGATTGCAGTACGTTAAGCTGAGCGGCAACGCCGGTTTTCGGAGTGAGCAGCCACTTCTCCGGGAACATCGGCAGCTGGTCGGCGCGCCAGTTTTTCCAGGCCGGGTTATAGCTGGCGGGTTCGGCGGGTTCCAGCAAATGGCCGATACACCAGCTGACCGTAACCGCACTGCTACCACTGCCGCAGCGAATCCAGCCCTGGCCTTTTTGTTGGGGCTGGGGCAGAGCAGCGGCGATGGCGCGACCAAGGCTGGGTTTTTCGGCGATATAAAGGTGCATTGTGTTTCCGTTTGGCTTAAAACTGACGTGGGCTGCGAATTTAAAAGTGAATTCAAACGTGGCTCGCTACCCGTGCTCGCTGCGAATGTGGCGGTTCGCTGCAACGCTGTCAAGGTTGTCGGGTTGAGCGATTGATATATAGTAGACTGTTGGTATACAAGCAACGAAAAGTGAGTGAGTGATGGACGTACAGAGAACAATCGAAGCTAAGTTGCGCCAGGCTTTTGATGCCCAGGTGATGATGATCGAGAACGAAAGCCACAAGCACAACGTGCCGCCCAACTCGGAAACCCACTTCAAGGTGACCCTGGTATCACCGTCATTTGTGGGGCAGTCAAAGGTGAAGCGCCATCAGGCGATCTATCAAGTGTTGGCCGCAGAGCTGGCCGCTGGTGTGCACGCACTGGCTATGCACCCTTCCACGCCTGAGGAATGGGCTGCGCAAAATCAATCCATGCCCGACTCCCCAAACTGCCTGGGCGGCTCAAAAAACGATCCTGAGGCAGGCTTTAACAAAAGGGCTGATTCATGAGTCAGTTTTTTCAGATTCATCCGGATAACCCGCAAAAGCGCCTCATTAATCAGGCAGTGGATATTCTTCGCAAAGGCGGCGTTATTGCGTACCCGACCGACTCGGGTTATGCGCTAGGGTGCCATTTGGGTGACAAATCTGCTTCTGATCGTATAAAACGCATTCGCAAGCTGGACGACAAGCACAATTTTACTTTGGTTTGCAGGGATTTGTCAGACATTGGCACTTACGCCAAGGTCGACAACACCACCTACCGAATGTTGAAAGCTTACACGCCCGGTGCCTACACTTTTATTCTGGACGCCACCAATGAAGTGCCACGGCGTTTGCTGCACCCCAAGCGCCGCACCATTGGCGTGCGTGTTCCTGACAACGCGATTGTGCACGCACTTTTGGGAGAGTTGGGCGAACCCATCATGAGTAGCACGTTGATATTGCCCGGCGAAACCGACCCAATGATCGACCCGGAAGATATTCGCGATGCGCTTGAACACGAGTTGAGTTTGATCATTGACGGTGGTTTCTGCGGCATGGAAGCCACCACGGTGATTAACTTCACCGGCGGCAATCCGGAAGTAACACGAGTAGGCAAGGGTGACCCGTCGCCGTTTGAATAAGCCTGTTCCACATCAGGCCTGAGCGTTAAAGCTCAATGCGTAATCCTGGGCCGTGTTGGCGGGGGCCGCTGACACGGCGTCGGCGTTGCGGCGCAATGAGTCGTAGCGGTGTACCAGGTCTTGCAAGCCGTTGAACTGCTGGTTCTCGCTGACCAGTGTGTTCAGTAGTGAGTTGTTCACGCCGTAGGCCCTTCCTAACTTTAGAGCGTTGTCCATAAAGTGCAGCGTGGGCTCGTTCACACTCATGCGCCGGAACGCATCCTGAAACGCGGTGTTTACGTTCAAGTCCCCGGCAATGCGCGCAAACGCCGGGTTCTGGCCTTTGCCGTCTACCGCGATGTTTCCCTGCCCGTCATTTTTGATGTGAATCGCCGTTGCCGGAGGCACGTTGTACTCGGCAAGTTTGTGCCGCAGTGTTTCTCTGATGAAGGCAAGATCTTGCCCGACGCTTTTTTTGTAATCGGCAATCGCCAGCTTGCTTACCTTGCGTGTTGAGTCGTCTTCTTTGCTTTCGGAAGGCGTAAACCGGTCTGCCCCGGGCTGCGCAGGCAGCTCCCTTTTGCCCCGAGCACGGCTGTCAGTGCCGCCAGGCGCAATAGACGGGCGTTTTTCCAGCGCCGTGTGCAATTCGCTGCCGGCACGAAGCAAGGTAGACAACAGTGACATGGCGGTGCCCTTTAGCGGCAGTGTCGAGTTTGGCGTACGAGGATCGTAGCCACCGCAATGGCTGTGGCAAGTAGCGGGCCAGCTCGCGTTTAACGTGATTGCACCAGAGGCTGTTCAGCCCCGGTCAGAGGTGGCTTAGCCGATCAGCAGTCGGTTCAGGATATAGCCGCCAACGGTCAGAAAGGCAAACAGACAGGCGGCCAGTATCAGCGGGCGCAGTCCCGCACGGCGTATTGCAGATACCTGTGTGCTTAAGCCCAGCGCGGTCATTGCCATGGACAGCAGGAACAAGTCGATATGGCGAATGGCGTCGGTGGCCACGGCGGGCACGGCCACCACAGAGTTAACCGCGGCCACCACCAGGAACAGAGCCGCAAACCAGGGAATGATCAGCTTCGGCCGTTCCTCTTTGCCAACGCCGGCGTGTGTTTTGCGATTTGGCAGGCGTACGTTGGCCAGAATAAGCAGGAACGGCGCCAGCATCATTACCCGCACCATCTTCTCAATGATGGCGCTGTTTGCCGCTTCAGTGCTGATAGCCTGGCCCGCAGCAACCACCTGCGCAACCTCATGAACGGTAGAGCCCACGTAAATACCATACTGGTGTTCAGTCATGCCCAGCAGCGGATACATCAATGGGTAAAGAAACATACTGATGGTGCCAAAAATCACCACCGTTGCGATTGCAATGGACACTTGGTCGCTTCTGCCTTTCACCACAGGATTGGTCGCCAAAACCGCCGCCGCACCACAAATAGACGCGCCTGCGCCGATTAAAATGACGGTTTCTTTTTCCATCTTCATCCAGCGCCTGCCAATGAGTTGCGCCAGCGCAAAGGTAGAGGCAATCATGATGGCGTCTACCAGCACACCGTTAGCGCCAACCGCGCTGATTTGTTGAAAGGTGATGCCAAAGCCGTAAAGAATAATGCCCAGCCTCAGTAAAGGGCCTTTTGCCAAAAGCAGGCCATCGGCCAGAGTAGCGGGTTGATTGCGTAGAACCGTATTGCCCACCACAATGCCAAGAACGTTGGCCAGCGTTAGCGGGCCCATGCTCATACTCTGAAACCAGGATTGTTGGGCCAGAACAAACGCGGCGCCAGCCAGCGCGGCCGCTAGCGCAAGGCCTGGCACAATCTGCTTTTTGGGGATTTCCGTTGTTATGTCTGTGGTGTCCGTTATTGCTGCGTGTTGCTTTGCAGTGTTCACCTGCGTTCTCCGAATAGCGTCGAGATGACACCACCTTACGCCTGCGTTATGACGTGATCGAATATGCTATTATTAAACGCTTATAAGCTGAGGTTATAGTGTTGAATCTGCATCTAATGAGGATTTTTTACACGGTGGTGCAGGAGGGCAGTTTCTCCGTCGCGGCGACTGTTTTGCACATCAGCCAGCCCGCGGTGTCTCAGGGCGTGCGTGAGCTGGAAAACCAGTTGGGGTTAACGCTGGTTGATCGTATTCAGTCGCGCAGAAGTCAGTATGGCCAAAAAGTTCAGTTGACCGCCGGTGGCAGCGCAGTATTTGATCACGCTCGCGGTATTTTTGCGTTGGAAAAAGCCGCCGTGGATGACATAGAAGCCCGGGTAGGTGCGCATATTGGCAACCTGACGCTGGGCGCCAGTACCACCGTGGCCGGTTACTGGCTGCCGACAGCGATTGCCGAATTTGCGCGCCGGTATCCGAACATTAAAGTGAACGTGCGCGTGGCAAACACCCGGGCAATCAGCGAATGGCTGTTGGATTGTCAGTTGGATCTGGCGATCGTTGAAGGCGATGTGGAAGACCCACGGATTGAAAGTCGCCATTGGCGCGACGAAGGCTTATTGCTGGTGGCCGGCACGGAGTGGGCACAAGGTGAGGGTGTGTTGGAGCGACTGAACAGTGGCTGCTGGGTTCAACGGGAAGTGGGATCTGGAACGCGCTCGGTGTGCGATCGCTTACTGGCCAGCTTGGGCGTTGTACCGAAAATCACTTTGCAGATAGCGTCAAACGAGGGTATTGCTCGCTGCGTTACCAACGGCATGGGGTTTGCGCTTTTGCCCAGGGTCGTCATCAGCGAATTGCTGGAGCTGGAACGGTTGCGGGAAGTGGTGCTACCCGACGCTGAACAGTTAAGTCGATCACTGTGTGAATTACGATTCCGTGACCGTCCTTTGTCGCCACCGGCCCAGGCGTTTGCTGACATCTTGCACAACAAAGCCTAGGCGATAAGCGGGCGCCGGTTACTAAGGCGTAGGGCAAGCTTATTTCTGGCGCTGGACCGAAATGATCTTCAGGTGCAGGTTTTTGCGACCGCGTACCGGCCATTTGATGGATTCGCCCACGCTTAAACCCAGCAGCGCCGAGCCAGCCGGGGCCAGAATGGATATTTTACCCTCGCCGTCGCCCATTTCGTGGGGGTAGACCAAGGTCAACTGGTGCTCTTTTTTACTGTCTTCGTCTTGAAAACGCACAGCTGTATTCATGGTAACCACCGGGTCGGGCATATTTGCCAGCGGCACCAGCGTTGAACGGCTGAGCTCTTCATCCAGCGCCGCGGCGGTTTCCGACTTACCTTGTTTTTTAATCATGCTGGACAGGCGGTTAAAATCTTCTTCAGCAACCAGAATCGCTGGCAATTCGGACATCGTGATCTCCAGAGAATGAACAGTATAAAACAATGCAGAGATAAAACGCCGAACCCGGCGTTAAAAGAGCGGGCTCAGCGAACAGTAAGAAATGCGAAAAAATAACGTTGCGCATCAGCCTGGCGGAAAATGCGAAAGTATAAATAGTTCAATTTTAGAAGGAAATTACTCCCAATAGGGCCTTTTACGCGGGAATACAGTGAAATGTTGGCCTGTAAAAGCCAGCAATCAATCTATAACCTTTTTCCAATTTCCACAAGCCTCGCATTGTTGAATCCATGACGGGTTTTTGCGGCAAAAATGAGTAGTTTACCGCTCGAATCCAAAGCACAGCGAAACAATCCAGGTGCCTGCATTGCGATCGAACTTGTTGTTCTGGTGCTCATCATGGTCGCCGTCGCTGGAGCGTTTTGCTCATGTTGATTGAGGAACTTAAAGTGCTTCTGATCCGGTAGTTGTTTGCCACACCAGCAGCTGATTGTTGGCGGGCATGGTGTGATCTTGCGTCAAAGCCATACCGTGGCTTTGGGCCAGTTCGATCAAGTTCTCAATACTGCGAATGCCCATGTGCGCTGCGTGGCTTCGAAGGTGCTGGTCAAAACTCTGATTGCTGGCGCTGGTAAAGTCGCCGTTGTATGTGAACGGGCCGTAAAGGCAGAACCGCCCGCGTTCTTCGTTCCCCAATAAGGCTGATTTCGCCAGGCCTTTGCCCACGCCTGCAAACATCGCTTCGACTTCGTGCCAGGCCATGATGTGGGCGGTGTTGGCTGAAAACACACCGTTAAACTCTCTGACCGGCCAAGGCTCTTGGTTCACATTCAAAGCAATGGGGTTGCCAGTATTGGGCAGCCTGGCATCGTTCAGCCTGGGCTGGCACAGTGGGTAATGATTGGGGTGATCACTGGTTTGCCAATACAGATGGGGCAGGTGAGTGGCGAAGTGCACCGCGTGTTGCCCTGTTCCAGTCCCAATCTCCAAGACGGTGGCGGGCGTTGTGAAAACCTGTCGCAGTACGTTGAGTATTGGTTCCTTGTTGTTTTCGCAGGCTTGCGAAAATGGCTTCTCTGGATGCATGGCGTGTCCTTGTAAGCGTTGGGAATAAAGCGATCTGATCAATGTGTAAAGATACATCGCAGGACGAGGGGCGTAAAAGCACTGTGCGCACTTTACAATAGTGCCACCTATCTTTTTTACAGCAATGGCACTTAACTGAAGGAATCCGATTTATGACCTCATCCCAGTTTTCGCTGACGCAAGCGCGCGCTTGCGCTGCACTTCAGAATTTATTTGTCGCTGACTCCCTGGCTATGCCCGTGCACTGGTATTATCGGGTGGGCGATATCTTTGCCACGTTTCCAAACGGCGTTAGCGCGTTTGAGGCGCCGCCAGAACGGCATCCGTCGTCTATCATGTCGCTGCATTCTACTGCTCAAGGTGGCCGCAAGGCCTCGGCCAAGGCTGCGCCAGACGTAGTGGGTGACGTTATACTAAAAAGCCGTCGCCAATACTGGGATCGCGCGAACGTGCATTATCATGTGGGTATGGCCGCGGGTGACAACACCTTAAACGCCCACTGCGCCAGACTGCTGATGCGCACTTTGGCCGAGGCTGAACAGAGTCGTAGCCACGCAGAGGGCGCGGAAAATGGCTCAGAGAACGGCGGTAAAACGCAGGGCAGTGCGTACAGCGTGGACGATTTTGCCGCCCGCTACATCGACTTTATGACAGCCGATGTGCCACAACACCCAGACACTTACGCTGAATCTTACCACCGTGGCTTTTTTCACAATTATGCCCAGGGCTTGCCATCGCGCCAATGCGGAGCAGTAACCCACGACACCGCGTCGGTTGGCGGCTTGGTCACCATTGCGCCGTTGGCGCTGCAAAGCCTGTTAAACGGCCTGCCATTAGAACAAGTGCAAGCGCAGTGCAAAGAGCACCTGTTTCTGACTCACCCCAGCACCGAGCTGGCGCTAATCTGCGATGCATACGTAAGCCTGATAGCGCAGCTGTTGCTAAGACCTGACGGTGAACAGCCCACCAATGAGCAATTGCTGCAATCGGTTTCGGCCCGCACGCGCAAAGCACTTTTGGCCGCGATTGAAAAACAGGCCCCAGATTCCGATGTGGTGGGCCGCATGCTGTCCCCCGCGTGTTATATTTCTGATTCTTGGCCTGCGCTGCTGTACTTTATGTGCCGCTACCGCGATCAGCCACAACAAGCCTTGCTGGCTAACACCCACGTGGGCGGCGACAATGTTCACCGTGGGGCTGTGCTGGGCGTTCTACTGGGTTTGCTACGCGGCCAAAGCGAGCAAGTGTGGTTCTCGCGCTTGGTAGACGCAAACGTGATTGATCAGGAAATTTTGCAGTTAGTGACTGAGAATTAATTTTATCGCGGTTAAAAAATCATAATTTTCAAGGTTTTTAATGCAAAAGCGACTGATTCACCGACGCCTGACATTTTTTCTCCAGATTATTCTGGTCGCCGAAATAGTGGCGGCCACCTGGCAGCAGCAGTGGCTGGCTATGGTGCTTACCATTGGCATTCTGCTGATTACTCTGGCACCGCTGCTTATTGGTCGCTTTTTTCGCGTTTTTATACCGCCTGAATTTGTGCTTCTTGCCATTCTGTTCGTGTTTGCGTCGTTGTTTTTAGGAGAGGTGCGCGGTTATTACACCCGCTATTGGTGGTGGGACATTGCCCTACACACCAGCTCCGGCTTCTTGCTGGGCATTGTGGGCTTTTTGCTGGTGCACGTAATGAACGAAGTCGAAGATATCAATCTGTACATGCGCCCTGGCTTTGTCGCCTTTTTTGCTTTTCTATTTGCCGTAGCCATTGGCGCGCTATGGGAGATCTTTGAATTTGCCATGGACGCCTTGTTTGGTATGAACATGCAAAAACCCATGCTGGGCGATCCCTCAGGCCTGACCGACACCATGTGGGACCTGATCGTAGATACTCTGGGTGCGCTGGTTATCTCGATTTTGGGTTATCGGTATGTCAGAACCGGCAAGAACGAATCGTTTTTGGAGCGCTGGATACAGGATTTTGTAAAAGGGAACCCGAGCATGTTCAATCGGGACGAGTAGCGTTCGTGTCCGAAAGCACCTGCACCAGTAAAGTGGTTATCTCCGACGTACTTACACCACGTGCAAATTCTAAGAGCCTCTCATGCCAATTGTGGTTTGAGCAGTATTCTGGCCGATGTATCTTCAGATGCTTTAAAACGCTCATGGCTTCGCAGCAGCCATGTCCGCCCACGGTATAAAACCAAGTAGGGCACGCGAATTGTTTAAACATCAAGCCCAACACTGCATTTGGGTGGACGTTGATGGCTTCTGAGTGACCTTGGATATTGATTACTGCGGGGATCTTGAAAAAATAGGCTTGTGATGAGACCTGTCGGTGAGACGGCTGTTAGGTCGCAACGCTTAGCGGGGCATCACGTGCGCATTTCCCAAGCTTTCCAGCGGTTGTGCCCAACGGTATTGATGGAGTCCACCATCGCCCGGTCGATAGGACTTTGCGCCAGCTCCCGGATAAAAATACCGTCAATTTTGAGGTAATCTACTGGCAGGTGCCTCAAATATCCGAAGGATGACAGGCCACTGCCAAAATCGTCCAGTGCAAACTTGCAGCCCAGAGCCTTAAGCTCGCCGATAAAATCTTGGGCCTTTTTCAGGTCCGCCATGGCGGTTGTTTCGGTGATTTCAAAACAGACCCGATGGGCCGGCATCCGGTGTTTGGTCAACTGCTCGCGAATGGTTTGCAGGCACTCGGGATGGCCGATCGAAGCCCCGGACAGGTTGATCGAACAATGCAGGTCAAGATGACTGCCACGCAACTGGCCGCCCATCCAGGCCAAGGTGTTGCGAATGACCCAGAGGTCTATCTGCGGCATCAGGTCAAACCGTTCCGCCGAGGGCAAAAACGCGCCGGGCGGCACCATGTGCCCCTGCGCATCCTTAAGCCGCAGCAGAATTTCATAGTGGGTCGAGTCAGCATCTGCCTGATCCAGCGCCATGATAGGCTGACAAAAAAGCCGGAAGTGATCTTCATTGAGGGCCTGTCGAATGCGGCTGACCCACTGCACCTGATCGGTCTGCAGTTTGACTTCGCTGCTGTTGGGGAGGTGCACCCGGTTACGTCCCAGGTTTTTCGCCAGATAACAAGCGGTATCGGCTTTGCTCAGCATGATGCCCAGATCACCGCAGGGTTGGGTTAAGTGCACTATGCCGATACTGACACCCACGGCGAATACTTGACCGTCCCAGGAAAAATGAAATCCAAAAACCGCTTCGCGCAGTTGTTCTGCGATCTCCTGGCCATGGTTTAAAGGGCAGTGACTGAGCAGTACACCGAACTCGTCGCCGCCCAAACGTGCCAGAATGTCACTCTGGCGCAGCAGGGGTTTGAGGGTGTTGGCCAGTTGTTTCAATAATTCATCACCGGCCTGGTGTCCGCAGGTGTCGTTGACGATCTTGAACTGATCCAAGTCCAGATAACACAGCAGATGCTCACTGGCATTGTGCTCGACATCCTGAATCAGGCTCTGCAGGGAACGCTCAAACTCGCGCCGGTTGATCAGCCCAGTGAGGGGGTCGTGTATCGCCTGAAAACTCAGTTGCTTCTGCAACAGTTTACTGTGGGTGACATCCTGCATCACCACAACCCACCCTACCGGTTCACCTGCATGATTGTGCAAGGGCGCCGGGGTCAGTTCAATATCGGAGGGCTTGCCGCCTTTTTTGATCAACTGCAGGCATTGCTTTTTCCGTTGCTGAAACAGGGGCAATACCGCTATGTCGTTTCCTTCAACGCTTTTTAAACACAATATTTGACCGGCGGGTTTACCAAACGCCTGCTGGGAGGACCAGCCGGTTAGCACGACGGCAATGGGATTTAAATAAACCGTGTGCATGTGTGCATCAAAGGTAATGACGCCTTCAGTAATCGCTTCAAGGGTTACCTGAGCCAGCTCCGAGTGGCGGTGCAACTGCTCCTCAATGCGCTTGCGCTCACTGGTATCCCGGATAACGGCGCTGTATTGTACGCCCGCTTCGGTGGGGCTGGCTGCCGTGGTGACTTCGATGTAAAAAGGCTGACCATCGGCCCCCCGTGCGATGAGTTCATGAGGACCGACATTTTCGCTGGCGGCCAGGCGCGGTAAGACCTGTTCCGGGCTGGTATGGGTATACAAAGCGCTGTTGTTTTTGTGCAACAATACTGCTGCGGACTGGCCTATCAGTTGCGCCCGCGAGCGCGCAAACAGGTGCTCTGCGCCAGGATTAACACTGGAAATGATCCCTTTGCTGTTGAAGGTGATCACCCCATCGCGGATATCGCGCACAATCAGGCGGGTGCGGGTAATTATCTTGTTCAGCCTGGCCATCACTTGATTGTACTGGGCTGCGATAAGACCGACTTCGGTGAAAGGCTCAGCGTGAACCTTATGCTGCAGGTCGCCGCTTTTCTCCTGCCCAGCCATGGCCTGTAGCAAATCCACCAACTCGGTTCTGGCCCCGTGTTCAGACACGTTAAGCCCGTCCCGTTCCCCTTCTGCACTGACCCTGAGGGGCATCAGTTGCTTGAGCAGCCACAAAAAAACAAGGGCCAGGGAAAAGCTGAATAAAACAATGGCCGCAACGCCAAAGAGCTGTGCCTGGAGCTGTTCGATGAAGGGCAAGCCGGTTTGCAGCTGTTCCGCTTGGCCAAAAAACGCCACCGCCAACGTTCCCCAGATACCGGCCACCAGATGCACCGGAACCGCGCCAACAGGGTCATCCAGTCTAAATTTGAGCAACAACTGTTCCGCTGCCAGCATGCAAAGACAGCCCAGGGCGCCAATGACCATGGCCGCCAAGGTTGAAACGCTGTGCACGCCAGCGGTGATGGCCACCAGTCCGGCGAGGGTGCCGTTGATCGTCATGGTTGTCACCCGATGGCGGTCAAGCAAGCAGTAGCTGATCAACAATGCGACCATGCCGCCTGCTGCTCCAGCCATCAGGGTATTGACCATGATGCCGGGCACCCGGGCATCAAACGCCAACAAACTTCCGCCGTTAAAGCCCAGCCAGCCGATGATAAAGAACATCAGGCCGAGCATAGCCATGGGCAAGTTACTGCCGGAAATTTCTCGAACCTGGCCGTCTTTGAAGCGCCCCTGGCGCGGGCCGATGATTATCACCGCCGCCAGGGCTACCCAACCGCCAACCCCGTGCACGACGCTGCTGCCGGCAAAATCCACAAAGCCCTTTTGCTGGAGCCAGCCACTGTTGCCGTTGAATATGCCGCTCCAGCTCCAGTGTCCCACTACCGGGTAGATTACGCCGGCAATCAGAATGGTTATCAAGACATAGGTAATAAAGCGGCTGCGTTCAGCAATGGCTCCGGACACGATGGTCGCGGCGGTGGCGCAGAAGGTCATCTGGAAAAAGAAAAAGCCCGCATCCCAGAAACCTAGCTGACTGAAATCAGTTGCGACCCAGCGCCAGTCTAGGGCCCAGGCACTGTGCTCCCCGAACATTAGGTTAAAGCCGATGAACCAGTAAACCGCCATCACCACCAGCAGGTCAAAGGCGTTTTTCAGCGCTACGTTGATGGCATTTTTGCTGCGGGTCAGGCCTGACTCCAGGCACAAAAAACCTGCTTGCATGGCAAGTACAAGAATGCCGGCCAGAATTAGCCAAAGCAAATCAATGGCTTCTTTTTCGCTCGTAGCCCATTACTCATGATGCGCTTCTTGAGTTTGCCTAAAATGATTAGGCAATATCTGAGCCTGAACGACAGAAGCCTATTGACTACAGGTTTTGATTAACTGAAACAGACAAGGGTTAACGAAATTTGCCTTCTTTTGAGGCGGTGATGGCAAGGTCGCCTTGTTATGGTGCAGACGGTCCAGCACTGGTCTTTCCCGCCGTGAGGCGGGAGGGGAGTGCCGGAATCGCAGCGGTCAACTAATCCTGAACACTACGTGGCGCGTTCATTCAGCCACGGCTGGTAAGGTCTCACTTAAAGGAAGCGCGCCAAACCGACGGCGCTACGGGAGCCCCCGCCGACCATGGTTGTCCACAGAGCCATGCTGGCTGTCGGTTTCCCGGTACGCCGTTGGGCTGCCTCATCTCTGTGCGCCACCTCATCCAGGCGGCAGGTTTCGAACAAGTCCAACACTGCCCGTTCGTCCTCGCGATGAGCGCACGAGCTGAGCGATTGGATCTGGGCTTGGTAATGCAGGTCAACAAAAGTTTCGACGGCTTCGATGGTGGCAAATACAGCGTTTTTGCCTGCTAAAGAAGGCAAAAATCCAGTCAGAAATCCTGCCAGTCGCCACAGCGGCAACATCAGACTGCGGCGGTAACAAACACTGAGGTCGTCGAACATACCCAAGTGCTGTTGCTCGGTCTGTAGGTGTTCCTTCGCGAACTCCAACAGCGCCCCGGTAGGCCGTGCGGCCAAAATGCCACGGTATATCCACACCGCACCGGTTTCGCCTGCGTGGCTGCACCGCAGCTCTTGCTGGAACTGCCGACTCACGCCCGTCCGCTTGAGACTCTCTTTATGCTTTTGATCAATCAGTAATGGGGTCATATGCTTGTCGTCTTGAAGAGGCCTAAGATATTACGAGCCAAGCTTGCCGGACGATGACTCGACTTTGATTAATGCGCCTATATTTGGACGATAGTCAGCGGTGGATGCTCGGGGATTTCAAAGGGCTTAAGTTTGCTAAAAAGTTTTTAAAACGAAGAGTTGTGGTTCTTGATGGGTTTTAGCGGACTATCAAATGGTGCCCTCGGCAGGCACCACAGTGGCTGGACAGCTTGTGCCAAGTTACTCCATGCAGAGTCAAACCCTCTGAATTAAAACAAAAAATTAGTAACTCCTGAAAATTGTGCTATCGTGCTGTGCTAGTTGGCGCCACCTAAAGACAGATTTTATGGTGGGTAAGATGGCGGGTAAAGTGATTAATGTGAGAACGTAATGCCTAGAAAAATACCAGAGTTGGGGCCTATTCAGGTGCGAAATCTTAGGCATGGGGTTATTAAGAAAAGCGGCGGCAAGAAGAAAATTGGCGATCCATGTGCCACTTACCATGCTGTCGGAGGTGTTGCCGGCCTGATACTCCAGTGTAGGCCGCCAGGAGACGGCTCTGAGATAGGTTCGCGCTCTTGGATTTTACGGACCATGATCGGTGAAACTCGCAGAGAGATCGGCTTGGGCGGTTATCCGGACGTCAGTTTGGCCGAAGCTCGGGAGGCAGCAAGAAAACTGAAAGCGGACATTCGTTCTACTGGTGTCGATCCAGTGGCGGAGAGGAAAAAGCAAAAGGCGCAATTAGCTGCCATCCAGAAAAAGCAGATAACGTTCAAAGAGATTGCGATTGATTATTTTAACATCGCGATAAAAGAGTTTGAAGGCAAAGACCCAAAAGACCAGATTAACAGGCTTAGAGCCGCCATCTTTAATCGGTGTATTCCAGAGATAGGTGAAATTTTAATCAGCGATCTCGATGCTGAGCATGTTTTGCAGGTGCTTCGACCAATTTGGGAAACAAAAAATCCGACAGCAAAACGCACTCGACAAACGATCAGTCGTATTTGGGAGAGTGCTCGCGGTCGTCGATTAGTCACTGGTGATAACCCGGCTAGGTGGGAGGGCAATCTTGATGCCTGGTTGCCAGCAGCGAAAAAAATTCATAAAACGAAGCACCGGCCAGCGATTAGTTACAAAGAATTACCTGACTTTATGAACCTGCTATTGCAGCGAGACACAATCCCCGCTCGTGCTTTGGAGTTTCAAATTCTCACCGTCGGCCGCCCAGGTGAGATCCGTGATGCTGAGTGGTCGGAAATCGACTTAGACGAGCTAGTTTGGACAATTCCTGGCCCAAAGGTTAAAAACCGGGACGATGATCAACCGCATGCGGTCCCGCTGCTACCAAGGGCGGTAGAAATATTGCGAATGATGCCGAGATCCGGTCAGTATGTGTTTCCTGGCGCCAGAGGTTTGGAAAAAATCAGTGAAAACGCTTTGAATAATACAGTTAAAGCTATTCACACGATTGCAGTGACGGCTGGCCAAAGCGGATTTCTTGACCCGCAGTACCGAGAGATAGCGACGGCTCATGGAATGCGGTCGGCTTTCAAGAATTTCAGTACAGCCAAAACAGGTTTTGGCGATGTAGTGTCAGAGCTAAGCTTATCGCACATGGATTCTGACGAAACCAGAGCAGCCTATTTAAGGGATCAAATACTAGACCGACGGCTTGAGTTGTTGCAGGTATATAGCCGTTACGCATACACCGGTGACCTGCCTCGAAAAGAAAAATATGAGTACTATTAAGCGTGATCTTCGAGTTTTGCAGCTTTTTGCTTAATTAGACGAATATAAAATTCCTTGTAAGTGAGTAACATTTGTAGTGTAAATCACACAACAGGAGTTTTATGTAATGTTTCTTAAAATTGAAGAAGTTAGCCGGCGTTATGATATCTCGCACAGGACCATTTGGCGCTGGGCGGATGCAGGGCAATTTCCCAAGCCAGTCAAGTTTGGTCCAAAAACGTGCCGCTGGTCGGAGATGGATCTTAGCGCTTATGAGAAAAAGAAGCACCAGGAGAACCGTCGACCTTCTTGAGCGCTATCGGAATAAGTCCTTCTGGATCTGGGTTAACAGGCAGAATAGTATAAATATGGCTTCGGCTTTTGAAGAGAAAGGGCGTGGTGAACAGCGGATCAATCCGTTGTTCGATGACCACGCCTCTTTCCAGTTTAAATTTTTAAATAAATGAGCCCCTACATATCTTCAGATTTCTTTAGTCAATAATGTTGGGTGGCAAGAAGCCGTTACGGAAGATACATTGCTCAGTTGTTCCAACTACTTATATTGATTGTGGCCGTCATCGTCGATATCTGCTCATGGCGAATTCAAGTGCGTGTAGAGATACGCCAAGGCATGATCCAGCCCTCCATACTGAATAATCAGATCTAAAGGTCGTGCGCGCAATGCGAAATTGTTGGACGCCATCCAAGCCCGCATGTGATCAGTGTTCGCGCCAATAAGACCTGACAGGGCTTGGTACAGCTGTATAAGTTTTAGGGCTCTTTCTGTGTAAGTGCTTTGGTCAGAATCTGAGCCTAAAATCAGGCTGATCTGTTCGCTACTGATCCCCAAACTTTTTGCTGCTTTTTTTGCTGCGCGGGCAACAACAGCATTTCCATCGAGTTCTGAAGATTGTTTTTTGTTCATACCAGATTGCTTGCCGTGCGTTCGTTAAGCACCAAAGGTGCGTGACAGGCGGTTGACACAGTCCGTTATTCGATCGCCACGCCCTTTTTGTTCTCGTTGCCGCAAATCCAGAACCACTGCAATCAGGCCGCTGAGTCAGTGCCGACTTCTATTCGTTTCTATGCCGCCACACAAGATAGCACGGTACATTGCATCCTGAGATCCCTGACCATTGCGACGTCTACTTTTCCTGAAAATCAAATGGGTCTGCGGAAATTTTGGCCGATCGGATTTTCGCCTAGCACTCAGGCGCCGTTCGGCGGTTTTCTCACGGATTATCTTTTCACCGTTAATGTAGCGGTTGATTTTTGCGAGTAGTAAGCGGGGGACGGACGTCTTGTTGAGCCGTTTCGCAAGACAGCGAGTTGCATTCGGGTCACCGTCCCGTGCGGCCCTAGCGAGGCCAATAAGCTGTTGATACATGTCTGAGTCTGAGTTTGTTATTTGCACGGTGCTCTCCATCGGTATCATTTGCACGCTGCTGTCCAAGACGGACAAAAGGTGGCTCCTGAGTTTTATGATGTGAGCTGATAATGGCAATGCTGCGGAACAAATATGATGAATTATGGCAAGCTTATAGTCATGGCAACCGGCAAAGCGATACCGTACGGGTTCGCTCTAACGTTGAGTTTTTGGTTAATTTTAACGCCTGTCCATTATCGACGTAGGCGATTATTCGGCCCACCCTGCAGTTTTCTTCGGTTTAGCCCGCGTAACGCGAGATACCGCAGGCCTGCCACCCTTCTGCCGGTCTTGGACAAGCTTGAGTGGTTCGAACCAGTGATGATTTTTATCCAGAGCTTTAACCATCAAGCGCATTGCACGTGTGTAGTCTGCTATTGTTGTGATTGCAAAACCCTCGTTATCAAACCATGCATTTTTCAAAAAAAGCATATGTTTCAGTTTGATTTGCTCGCTCCGAAGCACTTCAGGAAACTGTCGTTCAATAGCATCAGCCATATTGAAAATCCGATTAATCGTTTTGGTCTTTGTGATTTCGGATGTGTTGTCCTTCCACTTGATACGTTTGGTGATATTGGTAATCTTCATTAGTTAGTACCCTCCGATATAGGATGCTGCGATTTGGTAACGGTTTGGCCGAGCATTCGCGCAACTTCTTTTCGGGCGATGAGATCTAGAGCTCGATCCCGAATCGGGCCACGCAGCGGCGATGGTCCACCAACGATGCTTTCATAAACGTCCTGGGCAAACCCGGCTCGCAATTCCCTAAAAGAAGGGATGCCAAATTTGCGCAAAATTCGGCTGCAGCGGATAAGGATTGTTCTGTAGAAGCTAATTACGTTGTCCGTTTTCGATAGCAGGCACCGTGAACCTTTTGGGCGCGCTGCTAGAGCAAATTCCAGGGCTTGAAGCCGAGTTTTATCGGCTTTTATTGTCCGCGATAAACATTTTCTCCCACCTTTACAGCCTTCCAGTATGACAGCGCTTCCGGTCTTCTTTATCTCGCGCGCCATGCGATCGAGATCCTGAAGCAAGGCTTCTTGAACCCTCATTCCCCATACTCTCGCCAGAAACGCAACGGCAGCACCTCTATCTAAACCGGCAGCCGTCATGTGATCTGTTGCCGTATTTACGTCGGCAAGATCCGCCCGAATCTGAGTTGTTCGAATGTTTGAGCGAGCAACGCCCAAGAGTTTCCGTGCCGATACATGCAGCCCCTCATTATTTCGCAAGGCGTGCATTGTGGTGTTCACCGTCGAGATCAGATTATGGGCGTAAGACACCGCGATGGGCCTATCAGTCTGACCGTCGGGCCACACATAGGACGCGTTGAGCCGAAGCCGCAGATAATCACCGTATGCACAGATCAACTCTCGGGTGATCGCGCGCGCATCCTTCACACCATTGCGCTTACAGAACTCCGCAAATATGCAAATCCGGATTTTGTGTGTCCGCCTGGTGCCATAGTGATCATGTCGTCCGAAAAACGCGTCTATGGCCATTTCACACGCAAACAAAAATTGTTTGCCGAATCCGAAATTCCGCTTCTGGTTTCTGGTTTTTTTCTTTTGTCGCTTCATCAGTGAATGACCGTGTTGTGTGAAAAGTAGATAAAAATAATGCAGCTGGTGCGAGGCAAGCCCTGCGGGCCAGGTGGCGGAGCCGGCTCCCTCGCTGATACTCCGCCCCCGACCCGTAGTCAGTTTCAAAACCATGGAGAATCTCCTATGATCAGGTGGAATATCGGTCGTGCTGCTGCGAGCACATTTTTTGTCCATTACGAACCGTGGTGGCACGCAACTGCACAGGGCAGTGGGTGTGGGGGAGCGGCAGGTTGCGGTGTCAGGGCGACGACGTATGGCGTAGAGCCGCTATGTGGATAAGGCGGCATACAGACGAACGAGTCGATTCGAGCGTGCCGGTGATGACGCACCGGTAGAACGGATCAGCTCAAAACAAGTTTTAGTCAGGGTTTTCGACAGGTTCTAGTCCGAGGATCGGCTTCAAGGCATTGGTCTGAATAGTTTTTTTTACCACTTAATAATCATCTCTCTAACAATTACCTGTTTTTAGGCAACGCTGAGGGGGTGCCATTGCTGGCGAAGGAGCGGGCGAACGGGTGTTCGTCGTATGGATGCTGAAGAGCTTTGAATACAGATTGGCTAAGTTACATAGCTGACTGCGGTCACGATCAGAAGTTGATCGCATTAAATACTGTTTCGTTTTAGCAGGCCAGCTACCTGCCCTGAGAATACCCAGGTTTGAAGTACTAATATTAGAGTATGTGGGGGCGTTGTAAAGCGGGCTAAATGCTGATTTTCCTCGTTTTGACGAGTACGATGGCTGGTTTAGAAATATGCGAAGAGAGAGAGGTCAAGTGGTGGTATGCGCCAGTGTACTTTCAATGTACTTATGGAGTACTTGATGTAGTTAGTAATGGTTGGTATTTATGGGTTGGGTACACTGCGGGTACACTAGAGGTGCACTCCAAGTACACAACACAGCGAACACGATCCAGTTTTGTTGAAAAAATTATGTAAAAACGCCGTGCTCTAACCGACCGATAATGTCGCGGACAATGCCAATCTTTTTTGGCGAATCCATGAAATCGTATGGTATTTCGTAACCGATTGCTCGAAGGGGGCGGTGGAGCCAATCATTAGCTGCTTGGCTGTCACCCTCAAACAGTTCGACGGCCTCAGCGGTTACCTCTGCAAGCAACTCTTCGAAAGAGTGTAACTGGTTTGTCATGCTTCCATTTCCTCAAAGTTTAGCGTCCACCGCCGTCAAGGCGTCTCCCATGTGAAGGCTGTTCTCTGACAGTACGGCCCGCTCTTTTCAATGCGTGGAGGACTTCGGCACGAATGCCCCTGATGGTCATCATGCCGACGGCTCTCTACCTTCCATTGCATGGTGTGAGTGCGCCCTATGTATATTCAATATCATGGCTCTGCCGGGTTCAAGCATTAAGGCTATTCGGCTTTCGTAAACTCGTGATCATTGATATTTTAGGCGCGCCACCTGAGAAGGCGACAGTAATTGTCGCTAGCAATCTCTATCCTGAATTGCACTCACCGTAAAGGGCCCCAGTCTGCCAACTCTAG
>Ga0136553_1000162_pt1 | contig 24275 bp, 19 predicted proteins | sample AntRauTorckE5430_FD_101384 | JGI IMG/M metagenome (GOLD analysis project Ga0136553, IMG submission 101384) | Saline lake microbial communities from Rauer Islands, Antarctica - Metagenome Torckler E5 #430 | ecosystem: Environmental > Aquatic > Non-marine Saline and Alkaline > Saline | place... | reverse complement strand
CATTGGCTTCCACGCGTTTCTCAATTCTTTCAATCTCCTCCTCATCTGATAAAGATGCTTCAGTTCGACAGAAGACACACTTGAATCTTTCTGCATCTGCTGCAGCAGCCGAGTGTGCACAGACACAACCACGACACAGAATTTTACCGCAGCATGACTGGTACCTACTTTGATCTTCTTCGATTGGAAGTCGTAGATAGCAGATAGGGCAATCTTCATTTGGCGGAGGCTGCTTGAACAATTTTTCATCAAGCAATTCAGCAAGACGTTTTTTACATGCCTTCTTGTGGGCTGGCCTATGCGCAACCTGACACGTTCTATTGCAATATTCCACAAGATTGCATGCAGTGCAAGCCTTGAGGCTACCGCCGCCATCATCGCTATCACCGCACGCAGCGCACTGATGTTTACTATCGTCTGTATCTTTCGTGGTGATGGTGCTCATGATTTATTATTATAGGTGATGTTGTTATTATTGCGGGTGGTCTCTCTCTCTCTCTCGACATTGATTTCCGATTTCCGAGGCCCGATGCACGATGCCACATTCAACATAGTATTTAAATGACAAAAAGAAAGAAGGTTCAAGAATTCTTGGAGTCAAGACTGACCCCCCTCCCGTAAAACGCATTCCCATGACTCGGATTCAAAAAATCTTGCTTATTTTCCCGCTTTTTTCTCAGAGAACATCAGTGAAGGTAATGAATAATGAAACAACTACATGAACATCATATTATTAACCCTCGGCATCACGACCTGTACTGGATGTATCAAATCTCATAGTTTGTACCTCCTATCAACAACCTACGAAATACATCAATCCTTTAGCATCTATTGGGAAGTTGGCAGAGGGAGGAAAGCGTTTTGGAAGAAAACGCAGCCTTGATATTTTACGACTGAAGAAACAAGTTTTCAAGCATCGTCTCTTCAATCAATCGATCTTAGCAATGACAACAGAATCTGCACTTCCTTTCCTTATCATGGAATGGAATTTATACATATCAAACCAAAAAATGAATTGGCTGGGCGCGTTAGCTGTCTTGATCCTCTTGATGGCACGCGCTGGTGGCCATTCTGAAAAGGACATCCTCAGTCATGATAGCAATGATTGCAGCTTATTTCAAACCATCAAGTCTTTGAGAAGGCAAGGTGTATCAAATTCATGGAACAAAATCACTCATCAAATAAGAAATTCATGGTCGTCACTAGTTTTTCCCTTCCTCTCGTCCAACAATAACTTTAGTCGGCCGGCCAGAGTAGAAATATTTCACGTAGGGGTCAGAGTTGTCATCGTGGCGTTGTTCTTAGTTGCGGCTCCTTTGGCGCAATCATATTCCATTACTGCTGAGAATCATCATACACAAGTCAGTGCTAGCGATCCGAGCTATGCATTGATGGATTCCGATTCTACTTCAACTTATAGTAATGACAAAACTGAGCCGCCAGTGATTGGATCTAGCCCCATTAGAATGTATATTTCATTCCTTCAAAGACCGTCAGACCGTAATGAAATAGAGAGCAAACAGCAAAAAGATGATATCTGTCAATCTATCAACGGCAGCATCCGCACAGACACAGAATATGAAGCGCACGTCCTTGAAATTCCACGGAGATTTACCTTACCTCCGTACGAGTTCATGCAGGGAACCATCAAGCCTCGAGTATCTGAGCAGGCCTATGAACCATTCGTTAGTTCTAAAACTGTTTGGCTTCAACGCAATCAAGAAGAATTTAACATGCATCAAAATCCTGTCCGTCACACTGTCAATGTACCTAAACGTCAATGCGTTAATACCATGGGAATTCCGATTGCACATAGTATCTGCCATCAAAGGTATTATGTGAAGATTTGGAAAATTGATTTTGATGTCAGTGATGATAATTCCAGGACTGTTATATCTCGTAGACTCTTGAGATATGACTCATTTGTGAAGAAATATTCGGACTTTAGCCCAGTTTACATGCAATTCAAGCTACCAGTGGAGAAGAGGAATTTGTATTCCAGTGGGAGTGAGGAGATATGTGCCAAGAAGGAGAATGACAAAAATCAGGTATTGGTACTAACGTATCCGAATAAGGAGAATGCGACTGTCATGGATAACGCCTCTGAGGTGGACATGAATGAAAGACAGGCGCACGAGAACGACAAAGAAGTCCGCTTCATCTCGGCACAGGATGAAAACTTTCCCGTTGAAACTGTTTTTACCGCTCAAGAAGGAGAAGAAAGTACTCATGACCACGAATCCCAAACCCTCAAAGACAAAAGAACACAAAGTGACACAATGGAGTGGATCATCCTATGCATATTGTTTGCAACAACTGTTGCATTTTTGACGTGCGTTCGATGCGTGTCAAACGGTTATATTCATTTCGACCACCGAGTGTTTTGCTATTTTTTTCTTGACTCTGCAGAAGCAACTGATCATGACAGGACTAAGAGAGGCGAAAGAGAGAAGTATATCGGTAATGGCAATGGTCTAGTAGGAGCGGGCGACGGAAATGACATCAATTCATTGATTGTTTCTTCCGGTGTCCATGAAGGAGTAGAAAGTGTTCTCAATTCAATCGTGATTGTTTGTGCCCAAGACATTGCGATGGATGATTTGTCAATCTCCGCTCCTGGGGATTCTGAGATACTAAATAATGGGTCCGTCCGCTCCAATTTTGGGAGACAAGGAGGATGTGATGATTCTCAACAGAGTGAACAGTTTATAGGCCTCACTACTATGAATGCTTCTGTTGACTCTGTTGATTCTGCCTTTTTAGGCCAAGAGAGATGCATTGACTTTGAAGCAACAAAAGAGACTGTTACCACTGTGCAAGGTCAAGACTTCATACAAGATGGTTGCGAAATAGAGTCTCCTCCTAGCATCGATCGGAAAGGGTCATGGTCCGATTTTCACCCCCTACAAATTCAAGATTCATCTTCTCCTCACTGTGAAGCTGCCGTGTCATTGGATAAATATTTTGCTTTGTCTACAATTGAAACGTTGCCACAATACAGTGGAGCTCGACCGACTGATGTATTAGAGACCACGGAAGTATTGAAGGCATCCGATCCAAAGCAACATGATAGAAAATCTCTGAGAGTCAATGATCCAACTGATGATGTGCAGATCTTATTCAAAGTGCAACCTGGTTTAAATTCGAATTTGCTGTCGTTGAAATTCACTAATCCTGTACCCTTTACTGACGATATTCTCAGCCTTCCTAATACTGAGATTGACCACAAAGCACTCACTTGCACCACACAACATATGCAAGGTGAAAATTCGCTGTATTCTACACATGTCCTTCGAATCGACGATTTTACGTCGCGTTCTCGACCCAGTCATCATCAAAATATCAAATCTCCTTCTAAAAATTGTAACAACAGTGATCATATCAACATCGGAATGTCACCGCAGATGCCTGAGCCGCTTGAGAAAACGTTGTCGACGTTGCATGTTCAAGCCAAGTGCTTTCCAATCCGATTAGCACAAAGTGCAAGTTCTTGTGCTGATCGTTCCTCTCTATCTTTTATGAAGAAAGGAGTTGATGCTTTATCCCAAACTTTTGGTACTCACTTAGATGTTAGCCCTTTGCCTCTGAAGGAACTAAACACAACAGATATCCCCGGTCTCGGAACAATCTTCTTTGAATCTTCAAACAATTTCGATAGCTGTGACAAGAGTGCTGTTGATATCTGTTGTGCAGATTCCTCTAATAGTGTTCTCACTTCTGCAAAAAAACAACCTGACCGACAGACTAAGCGAGTACAGGTTGAAACGGCTGACGCTTCTTATAGCGACTCCAGTGTGGTTTCTCCGCAATCAAACAACGAGGACGACATTTTACATAAATCTCAGTCGAGAAAGAGGAAGTACGACGCATTGAAAGGTACTCCTGCATCTATACCAACATCCTTTGAGGCATCTTCAAAAATGATGTGCCTTTTGGCAAAGAGGGAAGGAAATCCATCGTATGAAGAAGATTGTGACTCAAAAGCCGAAGATATAGTTGCGAGTATCCAAAATGATGAGAATAAATATGTAGCAGTTTATGAAAACTGTGAACAAGTCAAGACTACAGGGGAGTATAGAGACGTTCCACTTGGCACCAAAGCTGCCTCTACACCATTGAAGAAGCATTCTGAAGTTCTCTCTCTGGAAGCACCTTTTTTTAAAACGGCAAACATAACTAATACACAGGTCAATGAAGCGAAAGATTTATCCAGACGTTCTGATTGCGGTGATGATGCTTTGTCCAGTTCGTTCGGCCGGACGAGAGAAGCAGGTGGTCAAAATGATAACACCATGCTACCTAGCCACTATAGAGGCCTGCCAGTCGACTCAAATAGTGGTTCCACGACATCATTCTTAGATACTGAAAAGCGCTCTACCGACTCTTTTGTCTTTGATTTGGAGGTTATTTCTACTGATGCTATCCGCCAATCTCCCATCTCGCGAAGTTCATGTCAGAACTTACGAGAGTTACATCAAAATTCTCCTGAATCTGACGGTCTACAAGTCCATTCAGTTCAAATCACCCATGCTTCGACCACTACTAAACGTCCAGTCTTTCCTCAAGTTACTGATCTCGCACCTTCGAAAGGTTTAATGTCACTATCTCAAGAATTCCAGGATCCAGTTTGGGAGTTTTCAGAGTCGGTACTGTCCACATCTAAAGTAATAGGAACAAAACGGAAACTACGTGATATTTCCAACCTCCTCGGTAATACATATTTCAAGAGAAATAAAGCGAAGTCACAACTAACTATGTCGAAACGTTCGAAGGTTACCAGTGGAAGTGATATCAGCAAGTTGCGTGGACATCGAAAGCACACGAAGACATCAAACACTGCCAACATCCCTTTTGAAATCATTATCATGCCTACAAAAGAGGCAAGAAGTGAAGTCACAGCCCCAAGATTCCATTGTAAACAAAGATGCGACAAAAGTAGCAAGCAAGCAAGAGCAATACGAAGTTCCCAGTCGTCTGGAAATGAAATGTCAAAGACATCATCCTCAAAGAGCTCAAGAGTGTACTAGGTGGCTCTATATGTCAGTGCAAACATGTAGTTGGGATGTGTTTATAAGAGGTTGCGCTACCTTTGGTGTATATTTTATAATTGAATAGAGTGTTTATATTTTATTTCTTGTTTAATCCAACGATGCTTCTGCAAAGAAGACCTTGCGGACTTCTACAAAAGATGATAACCCTATTATAGATGTTTTCCTTCACTGCGACCCCTTGAGTTTCTTCTTTCCACATCTCTGCAGCTGAGTTTATAATCTCAAAGTCATAGGAGTCCTATTTATTCCATAGCAGCTGGACAACGACACTCGTACGATGATATGCGCTCCCTTGAACCACAAATACATGTACAGGCAACCATAATTCCTACTAACGGGCATGCTGATCCAATTTTCATCTGGAGGCACTTGGGCAATGCAAAGGTAGTCTTTCTGGTCATAGATAATAAATCTAAGCCCGACCATAGTAGGTGGGTCTATAACCAATTCAAACTTTACGCTGCCAAAGCAACGACGCGAAAGTATCCAGAGCAACAACATTCTCGAGCCACAACAGCGTATTGTGTAGAGGAGATTTGGACCTATCAAAGTATTGGTAAGTTCCGCAGCCACCATCTTGGGTTTTGGCTGAGATCATATGGACAGGCTTGCAGTTCCACGAAAGGGGCTTCATTATAGACGAACCAGGGCTTAGCGCACACCAATTACTACTGGGATCTGTGTTCCAAAATGGTTTTACCTGCACTTTTATCCCCCACCAGCAAGTCATTTTCATTATCATCGACACAAATAAATAAAAACTTTCAAACGAGTAGTCCTTACCCGACAGGGAACAATGACGAAAACCTTCTTTTTGTTGTTCCAATCTCAATCGAAATCTTGCCTGCTCGCTACCATACTACTCGCTACGGAAATCCAAAATGAAAATAGACCAACAGAAAAAAACAGCAATAATTTGCACATCCGACGTAAAATAGATTACCTGCATTATACAAGGCTCCGTAGTTCCATTGACAAACCAAACTATACTAGGTATCTGTAATACCATACAAATTAATCCACCATGTCAGGAATGCACCTTTCCAAAGAGTTCTTTGAACTGCTGAAATCTATTGGAGAATCCAAGTCAAAGCAAGAAGAAGATCGCATCATCCAGCGTGAGATCGCCACTCTCAAGAAAAAGATGGAAACGAAGGTCTCCAAAGCTGCCATTGGAGTCGGCAATCCTCCTCAGAATCAATTGAATGCAAACAAGAAAAAAGCAAAAGAATTTCTAGTTCGTTTGCTATACGTCGGTAAGAAATCTTGTACTTACCAGCTTGCACAAGCTAATGCAACTTATCATATTACGCACATCATACCTCTGTACTAACTCTTGAGAATCCCCGTAGAAATGCTTGGCCATGATGGATCATTTGGTTATATCAAAGCTGTCGAATTAGCTGCATCATCTTCTATCATTCATAAGAGGACAGGATATCTCTTATGTTCCGCATGTCTTGCACCATCGCACGAATTCCGTTTCATGCTTGTGAATCAAATGCAGCGCGATCTTTCTTCATCGTCTATTCTTGAAATTTGTGCATCGCTCATTGCTGTAACAAGTATTATTACAGGTGATATGGTTCCCGCAATGCAGAGTTTGGTGTTGAAAATGCTGGATCATAGCTCAGAAATTGTCAGAAAGAAGGCGATTATTGCCATGCATAGATTTCATCAGTTGGCACCCGAGTCTGTAGAGAAACAGGAATTAGTTGAAAAATTGCGCAAAGTTATCTGTGATCGCGATCCAGGCGTAATGGGATCTAGCTTGAATGTGATTGAGTCAATGGCAGCAGTGGATCCCAAGCCATTCAAGGAGCTGGTTGCAAGTTTGATTTCTATTTTGAAGCAGATTATCGAACATCGTCTTCCTACTGATTTTGAATATCATCGCGTGCCAGCGCCCTGGATTCAAATGAAAATTATCAGAATTTTAGCTGCTCTTGGAAAGAATGATTCAAATGCATCAAATGGTATGTATGAGATCTTGGGTGAAACAATGAAGAAGGCTGATGTTGGTATCAATGCTGGTTATGCGGTGGTGTATGAATGCGTGAGAACCATCACCTGCATTTATCCAAACTCCACGTTACTCGATGCTGCAGCTGATGCTATCAGCAGATTCATCCAGTCCAAATCGCAGAATCTCAAGTATTTTGGAGTCACTGGTCTTGCTGCGATTGTAGAATCTCATCCTCAGTACGCAGAAGCTCATCAAATGTCCGTCATCGAGTGTCTGGAAGATAGAGATGAAACGTTGCAAAGGCGAACTTTGGATTTGTTGTATAAGATGACAAATCCAGTCAATGTTCAATTCATCACCGGCAAGTTGTTGGATTTCTTGAGGGGAACCACTGACTCCTTCCTGAAAGAAGACCTGACCACCAAAGTATGCAGTCTAGCTGAACGCTATGCTCCCAATAATTTGTGGTGAGTTCCTTTACGAGCGGATGCAACTTCTTGTCATGGATTTTAATTGGGCTCATATTCTAATTTGTATTCAATTGTTACATACAGGTATGTTGAGACCATTACTGAGTTGTTTGCAATCAGTGGCGAGTTTGTAAGCCAAGAAGTTTCACAGCAGCTTATGACACTTATTGCCGAGGGTGCAGGTGAAGATGAAGATGCCGATGCAGATACCATTTTACGTCAGCATTCTGTGACCATCTACGCAGATCTCTTAGAGAAGCCTATCGCCAAACTGCCCCAATTGCTCATTGAGACAATGGCATGGGTGCTGGGGGAGTACGCTTATCTCAGTGCAGATTATACACTCGAAGAAATTCTCAACAAATTGTGTGAATTAGTTCGCAAGGGCAAACAACTGAAAGAATCGACGAGGAAAATTATTGTTACTTCAATCATGAAGCTAGTGGCACAAGCCGGTACATGCCCTCCTCAAGCTGCTAAGATTATTGACGATTTCTCTAAGTCAAAAAATCAAGATTTGCAGCAGCGGTGCATCGAATTCCAAAACTTGATCACATGTGCCCCCCACATGCTTGGTGAAGTATTGCCTGTTGATGCATCATGTGAAGACATACAGGTAGATCCAGACTTGTCTTTCATGGATGCATATGTAAGTCAGGCCATCGCTAATGGTGCTAAGCAGTATGAAAATCTAGACGATGACGATGATGACGACGATTACGACCTTACCGGAAGTGCAAAGGCCAGTGTATTCAAAATGACACCATATGCGAAACCAACAGCACCAGGAGCGTCTTACACTAGTTCTTCCATGGGCGGCGTTGGAAGCAATTCCCCTCACATCGCTGGAACGGGAGGGGCCCCTCCTTCAGGATCATACAACCATTCGCAACACAACGGAATAACTTCCGCAAATACTACAGCTCCTGCTAACGAACCTCAGTTGAACGTGCGAAATGTTGCTAACGTATGGGGTAAAAAGCCGGCAAACCTACCAACATCCACACCAATCGCCCCCGAGCCAGGAAATTTTTCTGCGCCAGTACCGGCTCCGGTTCCGTCCAACAATTGGTCCACCACCACATCCAGTTATTCTACTCAACAAACCTCCCAACCACCTTCAGAGTCAGTGAAGACAGAGGAACAGCTTCGAAAAGAACGGATGGCTGCAGCTTTGTTCGGTGGCTCAGCTCCATCTAATGCTCCAGGAATAGCACGAAGAAGAGCTCCACGCACTACAGTTGCTGCTCCTGTTGCTCCCACCCTTGCCCCTGTTCAAGCGGCTCCAACTGGACCCGCCACTGTGGTACTACCTCCCACACCCCCAGCCCCGGCTCCTGCTCCAGTCGTTGATCTTCTTGATTTTATGGATGATTCCACCCCAATTCAGACAAGTGCGGCTCTGGATGTTGATGTTCTTGCTCCAAGTCCAATTGAGCCGGCTCCTGTAGCTGACCCAATACACGAAGAACCAGCTGTCCCCACAAAGCTAGACGATCCTTTTGCCGCGTCTGGTCTGTTTGACGGGTTTTCAGATGCGCCCTTATCATCGCTTCAAGCTGATAGCACATTTGAGCATAATGGGCAATCTCTTGTACCACTAACTATCACAACCGCCCAATTCGGCGAGAAATGGGGCAGTGTCCCTCATGCTTCACCGATTTCCACGCCCTCATCAAAATGTACCACTCTCGACTCCTTCATGGATGTGTGCGAATCTGTTGGACTTTATAACATCGAGGCTATTCCAGCGACAAATGAAGGTATTTGTGGTGGTATGGTTGGCGGCACAGAATTGGTTCTAATCCACGGAAAGGTATCTGGTTCCGGAATTTCCACGAAGGTGGACGTAACAATCAAAAGCACAGATGCAACCCTTGGTAGATGCTTGGCAATGTACATGCAGAACCTAATCCGCTGATTGCTGGCGTACATAAGATACGAATTGTAGGGCATTCTTGACAAGGCCGATATATATTTTGATCTAAAGCATTAGTAAAAATAATTGAGGAAATCTTATTCTTGCTCATTTAGACAGTCGAGCTACATTTGAACTCTTCAACCGCTGAAGATTCAGAATTTTCAAGGGCGTCAGTAAGGTTACAATTTGACTTCCTGCCATAGTAGAAATTTGACATACTGGTAGTTTTCAGATATGACCTCCTCGTTGTACCACCGATTATTGCACTCTCTCCAGCTTTCTGTTGCGTTGCTGATTCTTCATCAGCTTCGCCATCCATCATAAACAATCCAGACCCACCAGATACGCAACGATTTAGACTGCCCGAGGAGAAATTACCTCTAAGCCCCATACCCTTCCATCCTTTAGGAATCGGTAAACCATCACCATCGTCATCCTCTAATTTTTCTATATTGTGTACGTCTCGTTTGGCCACTTCTTCTCTTAAATTGTGACGATCGGTGATACCCAATCCACTCATGTTGATAAGGCTAGCGCTTGTGAAGAAGCTTGGTAAACGATTCGACATAGTTTGCTGCATATCTTCGATCTCGTTTGGGGCTAGTTTGGATGTTCGGTTTTCTGCCAGTAAACGCAACCGCAACTTTTGCACACACTTGTCGAGTGTCATTTCCACAGCAACGTGACTCTTGATCTTTGGAATGTATTTCCATGTCTCTCTTTCTGCAGCCTCCCCCCATTCAAAAAATTCGTCATCGCTTGGATTGTAGATACAATGAAGCATCGCACTCAAAACGCTTCGATGCGACTTCCAGGGAATCAAACTGATATCAATATCACGTCCCTCGTACTCTTGCGTAAAAAATTGTTTTAGAAATCCCCTGCGAGTATCCCACATTGGTGCGATACGCTGTCCGCCAATAGACTCGACTAAATTCTCCAACCAGGCTTTGGCCTGCCTCTTGAGAAAGAGGAGAACCCCTGTAACAATACCCATTAATTTGTTTGTCCACACTGATTTGTTCACACCAAACGATGCAAGGAGTACTGCATGAGGATTTGCTTGACTGATAATAAAGTGATTGATGTTGAACATCTCAGACAATTGTTGCATTGGCAGGTCCTGCTCCATGCTGCCATCAATAAAACTTGCTACTGTTGCCGACTCAGATCTCTCCGTTCCATCGGCATCTTTCACAAGCAGTTTGTTAGGCTCAAAGACACCTGGTAATGATGATGACGCAACAGCTGCGCTCCATACTAACACGTGTGGAGCTGTAAGATAGTTGAGCAGGCGAGGAGGATCTGAACGGTTTTGAGGCGATACAATAATATTTAAAATCCTTCCAGTCCTATCAAAAGCTTCTTGAAAAGTGAAGTTTCCAATATTTGCCTTGCAACATGTTCGAAAATGTTCTGTATCGCTCATCAGAACATCTTGAGCTCTCTTATGCCCCGTGATTATGTCATAAAGAGTTGATGAGAATTTTCTAATTCCAACAGGAAATAGCAGTTGCCAAGTCTTCTTGCCGTCAGCAAATGCACCTGCATTATTGTGTAAAACCTGCTGCAGAGCATTTTCTCTATTGTGATGATTTGTGCTATGGGAAATTCTTGATGTCTTCACGGGGCGAAAGAAATTCACCATGAGCTTTCCACTGTGACCTGGAGCATCGGTACCATGTACTTGAAACAAATCTCGTTGGCATTCCTCGTCTGTCCTCGTTGCAATCATGGCGATAACAATAGATCCAGCCGACGCCCCACTCAAAACTCTGGGTAGAAGACCATTTGCCATGAGAGCCTTGACAACCCCAATATGATAAAATCCCAAGGCTGCCCCGCCAGACAGCATTAAAGCCGTTCGTCCATACATATGACGCGTTTCGTTGAAGAAAGCAAGCTTTGCCTCAGTTGGGATATGCTCATCTCCAGGAAGTGGCAGCGCATCGCAAACAAAGTCTAAGGATGTGCATACAATATTATGATAAGTTTCTACCAACACTTTTGTCCCTGCTAAAGCTTTACTGAACAAACCTTCATGTAAAAGACCAAATTTATTCCTTGCAATACCTCCTCGCAAAGTAAACATGAGATCAAATACATCTCTCCTTCTCATTAGATGCACGAATTCATCAATCCTTGATGAGATCCGATCGAATTCATACAAAGGGCAAGTGGGTTCTGTTCTCCATAAATCATTCCCTTGAATGTTATCAATCTGCTCAGCGAGGTCCATCCATTCATCCTGAGTCTCTGACTCTTTCTGCTCGCGTTCCAATTGTGTAATGAGCCTCGAACGCGATGAAAAATTGCAATACAATTTTTGGACAATGGCAAGCACTTGATTGACAGTGACAACACCTGTTTCGAGGAGGATGGCCAGAGCTACTTGTCTTGCAATTGCCCTAGGTACAAATACACATTCAATAATTTCAATAACATAGTGTTTGAAATGAGGTGCAAAATCTAGGATGATCTTTGTTGCTCTAGAAGCAATGTGGGTGAAATTGTATGGTGAGTAAATGAATTAGAGGATTGCAAAAATAACAACCACACACACAAAAAGGAAAAATATAAGACGAGTACGATATAATCCTTCGACTACATAATAGCTAGGAGATACCACTTACTCTTCGACAAGTTGCTCGGCGAGCTTCTTGTTCATGTCTCGATGTCCCATGTCACCCAAAATTTGAGGCTAAACTTTTTGGCATGCAAATGAAGGATGAAAAATAATAATGCCGATGATTGTGATGGGAGCTTTGTACTTGCGTCTGAAAGAACGCTTTAAACTCAAAGTTGATGGGATGGATGATGGATGATGCAATGTCAATAATGATGTCAAGTGTCAATTAGGTGTCAAGGATTTTTTGAAAGAGAGACTATTATCTGCAGCCAGGTTACGAGATCCCCTTCAGGTGAGAATACTCCGGTGGGGTTACCTACCGGAATAACAGCCCGAACCCCGAACAGATTTACGATTTTCATTTACGATGACCAATAATGAAACATACGAGAATTCCTCTTTAGGTGGTACAGTAGTGAATAACAATTTGTTCTATTTTCTGCCATGCCAATGGATGGTGAATCATCAAAGCGCGTTATCGAGACAGAGGTTTTGCGTCATCTCGCAAGACAGTGGCAATTGGATATAGAAGGCTGGCGCGAGTACCTATCAAACTTTACAACTCGTGAGTTCCTATTTCGATACTTTTGATATATGCTGAAATTCTTAAGAGCACATGCTAACTTTTTAATCTTCATTGGTATCCGAAAGCTGTTTGTTCCTGGTATGGAATTGTTTGTGACGCAGAAATGAGTACAGTCATTGGAATACAACTTCCTCGAGTAAACCTTTCAGGCACACTATCGGCTGAAATTAGTATTTTAAGTGATCTAAGATTTATTGACTTCAGTGAGAATCATATCATTGGAGACATACCGCTTGAAATAAGGCAATTGCCCAATTTGAGAGGCATCAATTTGGCATATAATAAATTACACGGGACACTGCAAGGATTTCATCCTTCCTTGTCTATATTGAATGTTAGCCACAATGAATTGGATGGGACACTGACAAGAGATTTTGGAGAAGAGACCTCATCTTTGGAGGTATTAGATGCGTCATTCAACAAGATAGGCGGTTTTCTCCCTCCCTCTTTGGGGAAAATGTCAGCCTTGAAACTGTTGGACTTGGGACACAATAAATTTAATGGAACGATACCTCCCTCGGTAGGGCAGTTGAAAGAATTGAAAAAATTGTTTCTGAACGATAATAGGTAAGTCGCAAGTTGCTGGCAAAGTGGCAACATGCAGCTTTATTTGAAGCTAACCTTGCTTCTATGGTAGATTGATTGGGACTATACCACTTTCGTTGACTCGGGAAGGACTAAGTCTCGCACAATCATTCATTCAACACAATGATTTATCAGGCACAGTGCCAGCATCTTTGACAAATCTTAAATTTATGAAAGATTTCTATATTGATGGCAGCAAGTTTACAGGCCATGTTCCATCAAATTTCTGTTCAATGGAGCTTAATACGCCCTTTGTAAATGGTACCGTAGATGGCAGAGATGGGTGCAACTCTATTGCCTGTCCTATCAAAACGATTTCACCCGAAGGAGTCTTTCCATATTTGGGACTTTACAAAACTTGCTATCATATGAATGAAAGAATAATATTGGACATATTCTTTGATAAGACAAACGGGTCTACGTGGAAGAATAACTCAGGTTGGGGTGTCGACAACGTTGGAGTTTGCAAATACAAAGGAGTGCAGTGCAATAACTCGGGACAAGTTGTTGTTTTAGATCTTTCAAACAACGGCTTGATAGGAGATATCCCAGAGGAAATCAGAATGCTGAGGCACCTTCGGGTCTTAGGTAAGAAAAAAACTCATACGGTGACAGACAATTGTGCATTAATCATAGAATATGATGACTCACGCAAGTTTCATTTGTTGAACAGATCTTTCCGATAACTTGTTAAAGGGATTCCTTCCTTCAGACTTGAGGATTGCACCGCTTGAGATTCTAAATATAGACAACAACCAATTGGAAGGAATGATTCCTCCAATGCTGTGCCATAAAGATGATATTAACGGAAATGGGATCAACGGTAGTTTCAATTGTGATTTGATTGCATGCTCGCCTGGAACCTGGAGTCCTGTTGGACGTGCGACACCTACATTTTTGGAGCAAGGACCTGGATTTGAAGCGCACGAATGCCATCTGTGTTATGAACACACTATGGGATTCCTTGGTGCAGTAGAATGTGGGAACACACACCCACTTGACCATGAAACGCTTCGGGGCGTTACTGGTGTTGCAGGAGAAGTCGATATTGTATTAACTCTTACAATTTTGTGCAGTTTTGTTGGGATATTAACAGCTTACATTATATGTCGCAATAGAAAAATGCGACAACAACTTCAAAGAAATGCGAATTCAAGAGATAATAGTGGATTCGACACAGATAGCTACTGCACCGAAGCGACAGATGCTCACAGTGTCTTAATAACTAAGCTTGGTCTCGGCGATGATACATCCGTTCAAAGTGAAGAGTCAGGCACAGGTATAGCAAGTGAATTTGGTACAGGACTCGAAAGTCTAGAGATGGTGGCAATAATTGAACGCAACGAAGACCTGGTTGTAGAACCTGAATCAGTATTGAGCACACGATATAAACCAATAGAAACTCTGTCAGAAAGTTCAAATCGATTGTCAGGAGGACAATTCTCTAAGCACGATCAATCTGACCTTTGGATAGACGTTCCATCGATTTGATAAAGAACAACCAAAATCTTGTTATAAATAAAATTTAAAGATCTACTAACTAGCTATCTGTGTTTTCCATATCGCAATTAATTTTTGTTTAAAGGTTCATGTGATTGTAGGAAAGTATCTGCTCAAGAACTTATTCGTATCGTTTTCTAAAATATTTCTTTCCTTTATTCAATTATCCAAATACATCGTGGTCAACGAATATGACTATAACCAGATCAAAATTGATACTTTACCAAAATGACGGCTTTCCGTTGTCGATGGGAGGGGAGTCTGTGCAAGGAATCTTGCTCGGTTTGTCTCTATAGTAGCAGACAATGTTTGGTTTTGCCAAGCAGCATGAGTTAATAAGTTCTCCGGATTCGTGAACGGCATCTCCAAGAATTTCATCCTGAGTGTGTTGAACACATTGATCTCCTGTGTACCACTCGCCCATTTGTTTAAAGTACTTGACTTTGTTCACCTTATTTGTTGTCCAACTCATGTGGAAAATATATGGAACAATTTCACCTTTGGCAACACTCTTCATAAAATCCTTCTTGTGTCTATTGTAATGCCATCCACCAGGAAATTCGTCCATATCTCTACTCAAAACCTTCACCTTCATACCAAATTGAGACGCGTGCTCTGTCATAACTTGAATTAGTGCTTGCTGGTGACTGTTACTAGTGAGAATTAGATCTCCTGCATATAATAACGACGTCAAAAAGTATTTCGTCTCTGGATTGTTCCGAATATAGTAGAATCCGGAGTTTGCACTATATGGTGCATAACGAACAGTGTGCGCCCCATCATCCTGGAAATACATATCAAAGCCATGAAACTCATTGGTAGGATCGTGAAAGTATTCCAATGGATTTTTGTACCAAACCACGTCCACATCCTGAAACAAGAGATCATAACCCAAGAAGTTTATCATTTGCACACATACAACCTTCGCAAACATCATTGCTACAAATGCTCTGTCTCCGTAACGTTTTGCTTCTCCCTTTGGTAGCGCCCCAAAATTCATTTCGTCATGGAAAGTAGCAAGTCCTAGACCCTCCGCAAGATCCTTGGTTTCCTGGTCAGTTGGGAATACCAATACATTTGAGACATCTAATCCTTTCGCCTTTGCATTACAGACGAAGTTCATCAGCAGTTCACTTTGTCCCATGTTACAAGTCATAACGATAACTGTATTTTTGATCGCAACCTTTTCAGCAATTGGCTTTAACTTTGCAACCACAACATCAAAGTTTGAAAAGAATGTTTCCAGCGTTTTCCAATGCTTTCTTATGTTGTCTTCACTCGGTACCTTGAAAGCCCTCCCACCTTTATTATTCATACCACGGTTGACCACACGGAGAGGCTCAGTGGGAACGAGTCCGCCTCCAGTAGCCCCCTGACGCATCCATTTTTGTACATGCCAATTCTCAAAGTTTTGAACTACTGCCGTGCACATTCGGTCATTCTTATTGGGAACAGTAACAACATGCATAAAGTCACAATTTTTGGTTGCGTCCGCCGCACTCATTGGCACAATAGACGTTGCGAGTTGCTTCGCCATAAGCGGGGATGAAGGTAGGGCCCTGTCGTTGTGATGGATAAGGAGAACTGGGGTATTACCATCTGAAGGTGTTCCATAGTCGAAATTCCCAAGGTAGTCCTCACGTTCTAGCTTAGATATTCCCACTGCAAGTGATTTAAGTGATTGATCAAATAATGATTGCCCAGACGCAGACGAAGAATCAGTGTCTTTCTGTTCAGCAATGCCAGCATTTTTTATCATTTCCTCGATTTTGGCACTAAGATCCTTAACCTTCTGCCTTTCTATTTCCAAATTGCTATCGAAACCTTTTTTCATCTCATTATGAGCTTTTGCTTGCTCTTGCAGATCAGACTGCATTTGAATATCAGTATGGTGGGTATTGCTGAAAGATAGCATTACCCCAAAGTAGAAGCTGAGGCCGGATACAATCGCATACTGAATAATCGCAATTATAGAAAACTTTCTTGATGGCGATAGCGGTGCTCTAGACTGATATCGAGTCATTTGCAGCGTTTGGTTAATTCGTTTGTTGCGATGAAGAACTTGAAGGGAGATAACTGCTTGGATACAAAGACGCAATAATTACTTATGACGACAGGGTAAACATAAGCCTTCCATGAGCCGAACCGTGGATGGATGATGGCATGGTGTGGAGACCCGCGTCTTGCGTGATTTCTACGCCAAAAGGCCAATTTCCGAGAATTTCCAGAATCTTTTTTTCTTCAACTTCGGGCGAAGTTGAGAAAGAAATCTTAATCAAACATACTCACAATCTACTGGATCAACAAAGATTTCAAGGTATGTAAAATAATAAACGTGTAAAAATGTAAATAACATAGCCATCAGACTGCAATAATAACACTCTTCCTTTCCTGCGTACAGGTATTCCAAACAAGATGAAATTCATTCTCTCAGCACTCTTTCTCGCTTCTAGCGCATCTGCGTTTGCACCTGCTGCCATGCAAGGAAAAGTTGTGACTTCCTTGAACTCTGAATCTGGCGAAGCGTCTGCATCCAGTGGAGTAGCTGATCTTCAGGCATTAGCGAAGGATCTCAACCCCATTCTCAATTATTATGACCCTCTCAATCTTGTTGACATTGACATTTACGATATGGGACAGGATGCCACCATTGGATTCCTTCGCCAGGCCGAGATCAAGCACTCACGTGTTGCCATGGCTGCATTTGTTGGATACTGTGTGCAATCCAACTGGCACTGGCCTTGGAACATGTCCTTGGATGGATCTCCATTCCCATCTATCGAGATGGGTCCTGAGGCTCAGTGGGATACAATCCCTGCCAGTGCAAAGTGGCAAATTTTGACTGTCATTGGTGCCCTTGAAATCTGGGATGAGGCCTCTGGAGGAAAACAGGGACAAGGAGAACATTACATGAAGGGAGGCCAACCTGGTAATTACCCAAGCTTCCAGCTATTCCGTGATAATGTTCACTTTGTCTTGGACCTCTACGATCCATTCGGTTTCAACAAGAAAATGAGCCAGGAGAACAAGGATCGTCGTCTCGTAGCAGAGATCAACAACGGACGTCTTGCTATGCTTGGAATCTTCGGTTTCCTCAGTGCAGATAAGATCGAAGGATCCGTTCCTTTGTTGAAATCCATTGCTATCTCCTACGATGGTCAGCCCATGAGCCCCTTCGAGGCAGGTTACTAAGTACCTTAAACACTGTTCCTTCGATTCGCTACTGGTTTTCCACCCTACAGGGTCCAAAACTATTGAGGAAGGCCTGAATCCCTAGAAGTGCCATTCTTGGTAATTCTTTTATGGAGCGCTATGAGCTATGAAAAGTTAAGGTGCTGAAGGTGATTGGACGCTTCATTCTACATCCTTCTATTATTAATTTTGCTTTATGTACATGTGCCACAGCAAAAATAATAAAACTGACGTTTCAATCAATGTAGCACAATCTGGCACAATGCCTTCTTCTTCGTAACTGTCTATTCTGTTTTCATCAGACATCCTGTTTCTAAATTCCAACTCGACTGCAGATATGATACATATTGTGCAGTATTTCCACTGCAATGATAGGGCAATGTCATATGCTGCACTAATCAAACGACAATCCACTGTTATATCTTATCTACTTGTCTTGAACTCATAAATGATCTGTCCATTTTCTACGCACCGCGAATAAAATGCTGACTTTGTGCGTGGCACAGATCAAAATTTGATCAAGAAAGGTCCATTACTGTCAAGCTCATTTCTGGCCCAACGTCTTCTCATAAGTACGGAGGGAATCTCAGATCTTTAATCACGGCATGTTTTACTATAATATATATTACACCCAAGCTAGATCGTTGTGATTGAGATCACACCCTGTACCAATGTGAATTACACCTGAGACAACTAAATGAAGGACAGAAAACAGATATTGCAATTCTGACAAATAGACATTAGTGTAGATTGATTGCCTCTTCATCTCATAATGAGGGCTATATATGATATAATATGATATGATATCTATGATTAGCGGCGCAAAGAATTAGAAACTCTGCTAACACTATTTTTTTAAGCGTTCATCCAGTTCTTTCCAGTTTTGCGCCACGCATTGACCTAACTTTTGCATATCTAATTGACAGGCTTCTGTATTGCTTAAATCATTGATGTTTTCATAAGCGGAGTATTGAGGATTTGTATCATTATGCTTTTCAATGAAACATTTCTTCAACTGAACCAATTCTTTTGCACAACCGACTGCCATAGCTCTGCAACCCCAAACTGCGTGACGTTCTCTGGAGCAAGATTCTGGCCTACGTTGATTTCGACTTGCTGCCTCCGCTTCTTTTCGTACCACTTCTTGTCCTACCTCCAGTACGCTGTCGCTCCTCATTGCAGCGAGTGCCTCTGCAGCCCTTGGATTGCTGAGACCCCAATCATAGAACCTAGCAATCCTCATCCCAGCACGAGTGTCAGTCAAACTTATCTTTGGCGTTGTCTGTGCTGCCGACAATTCAGATTGCTTCTTCTTTGACTTTTTCACTAACTTGCGTATTCTTTCGCATTCATTCAACGCATCTTCAATGTCTCCACACTGTTTCAATCGTTCGTAGGTCTGCTCATCTGCAAACGATGTCACGTAATCTCGAAGGGATTGCATAATAGTGTCAACGAAAGGAGGCTGTGTACTGTGGTTGTGTCATGTTGTGGCGGTTGGCACTGGTTGGCACTGGTTGGCACTGGTTGGCGGCTGTTGGCTGTTGGCGGCACAGAAGAGCACACCACTTCTTGTGGCTTCCTTCTTCGTGCTGTAGCAAATTCAAATGCAAAAACCGAATCTAAAGACTCAGTCTGTTCTCAACCGGTATACGTACTTTGTCAGTCTTTTGTTAAATTATTTTTACCGTGCTGACGTACTGTTTCAGTCATAATTTTACAAATGCTAGCGTGCGTCCTTTGGCTGGCTGTTGTGTGCGAGTGTGTGCAGTGTGCTGGGGGCGCGCGATGGTTCAGGCCTTTTTCTGTTTTCCCCTCCTTTCTCTACTAGAGAGCTACTTACATACGAAGTACTGCTCCATTGCTATTGTCACAACTCACTTTTCTCTCATTCAAGAATCATCACATCATGAGGTTCACCTATGTCTATAAGCAACTCCAAAGAAATAAACGAAAATATAACTTATTTCAATTTTATCATCGTTCGAGCAGATATTCAACACACATCAGAGTGCCAAGAACTAAACGCATTCGAACAGTATAGCATCGTTGCGAAGTCTTATCGAAATCCTCTTCATTGTCGGGTTGATGAAGTAGACAATATCTGCGATAATTCTCGAGAGAGTTCTCGGCCCCACCGCTGTAGAATCATTATTATTTTATCACGACAATGACGATCTGCAGGCAATCCACTGGACAATATACTTTAATTTAATGGGCGGATTATCGAAATGCATCGCTCTCCTCCAGCTACTACAGCAGTGATACTCCCTTCAACCCAACGAATATGGTTTAAGAAAAACACTTCTTGAGCTTTCAAAGATCAAAATGATTTTTGTCTGGCTTGTCGCAATAAAAATCTTAAAAAAATAGCATTTCTGATGTCAGAAGACCTGAATGATGAATAATGATGAATAATGCTGAATGCAAAAATGTTTTTCTGTTTGTTGCAGTAGGTAAGCAGGTACTTACGGTTCGTAGGTACTTACCTATGGATGATCTTGGATGATGATGATGAATGATGATGATGAGGAAGGAAGCGTACAAATAGTTATCAATAGCAGCAGTTTTAGTAGCAGTTAAACCATCAATTTTTATATCTTCTTTTGTGCGGGACAGTCTGTACTTATCCTGGACATTTTTGTATGTCTTGTTCGTGTCTTTGTGTCACCAACGTTCGTCGTGTTGAAACCTGTTGCTGCCTCCTGTTGCACCTTTCTTTCTTCATTTTTTCGCCACCAGCCGATAATCCTATTCCCTATTCCATAATAAATGACTCTAGCTTCTAGCTCGAACTAGAAGAGTAGCAATATCCAAGGTCTAGTATGATAAGACCTTCATGCATATTCTTAGTAGCTTTTCTAAATGGATCTCATACGCAAGGATTTGTGAACCCAACAGCGAGAGTTGCCGCTAAACTTGTCCAAACCACCCCATCGTCATTGCAATCGGCAACCATTCAAAGTCCACCAAGCGAGACGCAAGTAAAGATAACCACAACGGAGATCGAAGTCAGGAAAAGTCTTGATGTGAGAATTCATGGAACTTGGTATGATCTAACTAAATGGCGTGTTGCTCATCCAGCTGGGTCGCATTGGATCGACATGTATGATGGCCGAGATTGCACTGAAGTAATGGATGCATTCCACTCTGAAAAGGCTCGTAGCATGTGGCAGCGTCTACCTAGAACTGACGAAAAGACTGTGTCAATGCTTGAAATTTCTACTCCAGAGGATACCAGTGTTCAGAAGGACTTTCGCGCACTCAGGGTGCAGCTGGAGGAGGAGGGATGGTTCAAACGCGAAATTTTCCACGAAGCAAAGTTGCTTGGGATATTATCTTCGCTCCTCGTTGGAGCAGCTGTTACTGCCCACAGTATACCAAAACTATCTATAATGCTACTGAGTTTCGCTTTTACCAATGCTGGCTGGATTGGTCATGACTATATCCACGGTACGGACAAGTTTAGTGAAAAGATGAGAATGCTTGCTCCCATGGTCGCTGGATTAGGATGCACGTGGTGGTCAAACAAGCACAATAAACATCACGCGGCGACAAATGAAATGGGAGTCGATGCAGATATGGGCGAAGGCCCGTTGCTGTATACCTACGCACCCGATCCAGCAAACGATTCTCCATTTCGAAAAGTCCAACATATCACCTTTCCTGTTGTATTTTCGCTTCTATTCCTTTTGTGGCGAGTGCGTTCCATCCAGATCGTTGTTCCTGCTATTGAAGAAAAGCGTACACAAGCAAAGGAGGAACTTTATTCATTAATGATTCATTACGCAGTCTTGTTGACGGTATTCCCAGCTAGTGTTTGGGTTCCGTCTGTATTCATTTCAGGGCTTATGAGTGCATTCATTGTGACTCCAACTCATCAATCGGATGCATTTTTCGTTGACAAACAAGAAGATTGGGTGACTGCTCAATTTAGGTCGACAAGAAATGCTGTTCTATCAAATCCATTTTCTACTTGGCTGTGGGGTGGAATGCAATATCAGCTCGAGCACCATTTGTTCCCTGCAATGCCACGCTCAAAATATCCGAAGCTTAGAAGTATCATTAAAAAATTTGCAAATGCACATGATTTGGAGTATCTTGAATCAGGGGAATTGAAGATTTTAAAAATGAATTGGGAGTTGTATCGCGATGTCGCTCGTGCGGATCCTGTAAAGGGGGCACCAAACGTCTCTTTGTATAACGTGAAAGATAAAGTGCGGACAGCTGCACTCTGAATGATGCTACTATCTATAGCAAGTGTGCACACAATTTATAAGCAGATAATCATTTTTATACATCGTCCGACAACAATGATTACCAAAATGATGGCCTTCCCTCGTCAATGGGGTCCACATCCCGACATGGTATCTTACTAGGTTTGTCTCTGTAGTGGCACACAATATTTGGCTCGGCTAGACAACAAGGTTCCAACAATGAATCTCCTTCAGCCATGTCATGATTCCCCATAATATCGTTCTTTGTATGTGCAATGCAAGCGTCATTTGTATACCACTGCCCCATCTGTTGAAAAAACTTTAATTTGTTGTCCTTATTCTTCGTCCAACTCATGTGGAAAATGATGGGAGTGATTTCTTCCTTCACAACTTTTATCATGTAATCCTTGCTATGCCTATGATAATGCCATCCACCAGGAAATTCGTCCATGTCTCTACTTAAGACTTTTACTCTTAGCCCAAACAGGGAAGAATGTTCGTTCATCAACTGCACCAATGCTTCTTGATGACTGTGCGAAGTCAAAATCTGATCCCCGTTGTACAAGAGCGATGTGAACAAGTATCGAGTACGCTGGTTATTTCTGACGTAGTAGAATCCAGAATTTGCACTGAGTGGAGCGTAGCGGGTGGTATGCGCTCCATCATCCTGAAAGTACATGTCAAAGTCACGAAACTCATTGGTAGGATCGTGAAAGTATTCCAATGGATTTTTGTACCAAACCACGTCCACATCCTGAAACAAGAGATCATAACCCAAATAATTAACCATTTGTACACATAAGACCTTTGCAAACATCATTGCTACAAATGCTTTGTCTCCATAATGTTTTGCTTCTCCAGATGGCATGTCTCCAAAGTTCTTCATGGGAGAGAATGGAAGTTATTTTGAGAAGAATATTCTTTTTTGGGAATGCATGTCTTCTTTGCTGCAGAGACAATCGCAAGCTGTTGATATACAATACATACCTTTTTATCGTAAAAAGTAGCAAGTCCTAGACCCTCTGCAAGATCCTGGGTTTCCTGGTCAGTAGGGAAAACCAATACATTTGAGACATCTAATCCCTTCGCCTTTGCATTACAGACAAAGTTCATCAGCAGCTCACTCTGTCCCATGTTACAAGTCATAACGATAACTGTATTTTTGATCGCAACCTTTTCTGCGACACTCTTCAACTCTGCCATATTCTCCTCGTATCCTTCAAAATAAGTCTTCAGAATACCCCAATGCTTGACAATATCCTTTTCGCTTGGCGGTACAAATTGCTGAGCTCCATTCTTGTCATAACCTCGGCTCACTGCTCTCAAAGGTTCTTTAGGGTCCACTTTTCCTTTCTCCAAAGGAACTCTCATCCAACGCTGTACATGATAACTTTCATAGTTTCCGACGATTGCAAAGCATTGCCTTGTATTTCCAGGATTGTTTGTATTAATCACATTCATCGTATCACAGTTTTCTGTTGCCGATTCAACATCCAATAGGCCAACTCCTGACCCATTATCATATTGCACCTGACGCTTGTACTCTTCTTTGGACGGCAGAGCTTTGTCATTGTTGTAAAATAGAAGCACCTCTGAATTTTTATCAGTTTCGGCATCCATCGGCGGTCCATAGTCTATCTTTTTAACAAATTCATTTTTAGAAACTCTTGTGACACCATTCATATATTTTGATGTTGTAGCGGGGAAGAAAAGTGATGAATCTTGTGTTGATTTCGATGCTGATTTTACAGAAATGCCTGCTTTCGAAAGTTCTAGATTGATGGGAGGTAAATGAATCCATTAGGAGACGGAAGATTCGAAGATCTCTATGAAACATATTGCATGGATGATTCGTCAACTTACCAGCTTGTAGGCGCTCCTGTACGATTGCGTCAATATTGCGTTCGTTAACCTCTCCAGTTTTTCCATTTGCATGGCATTTATCGGAAAGAGTTCCAGTGTAAAAGCTTACACCACAGAGAAAAATGGTGAGAAAAATGTGAAGGGGGGTTACCTTCTTCCCTGCGTTTCCCTTTGATCTTGTCATTTGCACCATGGTGAATTGATAGCTGATCCCTGCGCTCTGTGCAATGCTGTAGCTAACACGCCTGGGGTATTTGTTAATGTGATTTTTGTTTTGTGTTTTCTGGTGTTTTGT
>Ga0136553_1000160_pt1 | contig 24407 bp, 19 predicted proteins | sample AntRauTorckE5430_FD_101384 | JGI IMG/M metagenome (GOLD analysis project Ga0136553, IMG submission 101384) | Saline lake microbial communities from Rauer Islands, Antarctica - Metagenome Torckler E5 #430 | ecosystem: Environmental > Aquatic > Non-marine Saline and Alkaline > Saline | place... | reverse complement strand
GGCTTCTTCTTTCACCTCTTCTTCTAGCACTTTTGGAGTATAATAATTTTTAACAAAATGAGTATCAAAATCACCAGAACGGAAAGCTTCATGATTAAAAACAAATTTTCCGAACGGTAAAGTTGTTGCTACTCCTCTTACTTCATAGAGATTTATAGCCTCGAGCATGAGCTGTGAAGCTTCTTCCCTATCTTTTCCATAAGTGACCAATTTTGACAACATAGGGTCGTAATAAATAGGTATTTCCATTCCTTCTTCAAAACCATCGTCCACTCGTATTCCAGGTCCTGATGGTTTTCTATAACGTTTTAGTGTCCCTACACTTGGTAAAAAATCATCTGTTGGATCTTCAGCATAGACACGAAGTTCCAAAGCATGACCTGTAATTTTCAAGTCTTTTTGAGAAAAGCCCAAAACTTCTCCCCTAGCAATTCTTATTTGTTGCTCTACGAGATCAATTCCAGAAATTAATTCTGTGACGGGATGTTCCACTTGCAAACGCGTATTCATTTCTAAAAAATAGAAATTTTTCTTCTCATCCATAAGAAACTCAACAGTTCCTGCACCTACATAATCACAAGATTTCGCTACGTCAATAGCAGCTTGCCCCATTTTCTCTCTCAATTGGGGAGTCAAAATAGTGGAAGGTGCTTCTTCTACCACTTTTTGATGTCTTCGTTGGACAGAACATTCTCTTTCAAATAAATGCAAAACAGTACCATGGGTATCTGCCAAGATTTGAATTTCTATATGCCTAGGAGAACTTACGTATTTTTCAATAAAGACAGCACCATTTCCAAAAGCAGACTCTGCTTCACTAATGGCTCTTTTCATCTGCTCTTCTAGTTTAGCTTCAACTTCTACGACACGCATGCCTTTTCCACCTCCACCTGCAGAAGCTTTTATGAGAATAGGATACCCTATTTTTTTAGCGATCTCTTTGGCTTTAGCAGTATTTGTTACAGCCTCGTCTATTCCAGGAACCATAGGAATATCATAAGTTTTGACCGTTTCTTTTGCTGAAAGCTTATCCCCCATAATTCTAATAGCATGAGATTTCGGCCCTATAAAAGTGATTCCATTTTGTTCTACTTTTTCTGCAAAATCTGCATTTTCACTTAAAAACCCGTAACCTGGATGTATCCCGTCTACAAAGAGTGACTTGGCAATTTCTATAATTTTATCTCCCAGCAAATAGGATTGATTGGAAGGAGCTGGCCCCACACAAATCGCTTCATCTGCAAATCTCACATGAGGTGCATTTCTATCGGCTTCAGAAAAGATAGCAACACTTTTGATTCCCATTTGCTTGATGGTTTTCATTATACGTAAAGCAATTTCACCTCTATTAGCAACTAATATTTTTTTCATTATTGCGTATTTTTATTCCATTTCGATTAAAACTTCGTTTTTAGTGACGGTCTTTCCTTTGGTGATACTTATGGATTTTATCACTGCATCACGTGGAGCTAAAATGGTATTTTCCATTTTCATAGCTTCCAAAACTAAAAGACTATCACCTTCTTTCACCTCTTGCCCTTCAGACACCATAATGTCTAAAATCAGTCCTGGCATTGGTGCTTTTACATCGTTTATAACTTTTAAGGCTGCTAAAGAAAGTCCCATATCATTAATAAGAAGATCCAATTCATTGGAGATTTCGACTTTATAAAGATTAGAGTTAATCTTAACCGTGTAAGTTCTATTTAGAAAATCAGAGTCTACGATTTTAGAAGTTACCGATTTATGATTCACCAACAAATGATATGCTCCTCCCGACGTTTTTTGAACGTCCAGATCTTGAATCTGATCTTGTGTAAATTCAAATTCGTGAGTATCATTTACTCTAGCATTAAGCAAATGTTTCATAATTTTAAATAATTTGTGGTAAATATAATAGATTTTAGATAGGATTTCTATTTCAAAGAAGATTAGACAACTTAGAAAAATTTAACTATAAGTTATTTTTACGGCTTTGTTTACGTTCAAAATTTCCACAGTAAATGTTTTAATAATAACGGAATGAGAGGTTTTTCTAAAAAAGTATACAGCACTTAGAAATTCAATTAGATTTTTCAATGGAAACCATCGAATTCATTCTAATGCTTATATTTGTTGACATATTTTATAGTCATGCAACATCAAGATCTTCCAGTAAAAAATTATGCCATAAATTTTGGCGTTATCTACGGTGGTTACTCCATATTAATTATGGTTTTACTTTATGCGTTCGATCTGGAATCCAACACAGCCATATCTATCATTAACTTTATAATTACTGTAGCTATCGTCTGGTATGCTATTCATCTTTACAAAATTGATAATGAAAGACTAATTGACTTAACGACTTCCATAAAATTAGGCCTTGCCATTGGAGTTATTGGAGGTTTAATTTATGGAAGCTATAATTATATTCATTACGAGTTAATTGAGCCTGAGCTTATTACAGAAATGAAAATGAATAACAATGCAGAGATGGAAGCTTTAATTGAACAGCGGCAAATGAGTGAAGAAGAGGCACAAATGACAAGAAATATGTCGGGTTCCTTTGCTTCTCCCTTTACGCTAGCCACCCTAAGTTTACTCTCTATCATTTTCAAGACTTTTCTTGTGGGTTTAATCGTGGGTATGGTTAAACGAAATAATTGATAGACCATGGATATGTCAATTGTTATTCCCCTACTTAACGAGTCTGAGTCCCTCTTAGAATTACAATCTTGGATTAATTCTGTGATGGAAAAGAATGGGTTTACACATGAAATAATCTTTATTAACGATGGGAGTTCTGATGATTCCTGGGAAGTTATAAAACAACTCCACTCTGAATTTGACAGCGTTAAGGGCATTAATTTTAATAAAAACTACGGAAAATCTCAAGCATTGCATGCAGGATTTATCCAAGCTAAAGGAAAAGTGGTGATCACTATGGATGCCGACTTACAGGATAATCCTGAAGAGATCCCCGAGCTATATAGGCTTATTACTGAAGAAAATTACGATCTCATCTCTGGTTGGAAAAAGAAGAGATACGATTCCGTCATTTTTAAAAACTTACCTTCAAAACTCTTTAACAAAGCTGCAAGGTGGACTTCTGGGTTGAAACTTCACGACTTCAACTGTGGGCTTAAAGCCTATAAACTTGAAGTTGTTAAGCATATCAATGTAAACGGTGAAATGCATCGCTATATCCCCGTTTTAGCTAAACAAGCAGGATTCTCAAGAATTGGTGAAAAAATAGTTCAACACCAAGCTAGAAAACATGGAAAAACCAAATTTGGTGCGGAACGGTTTATCAACGGTTTTTTAGATCTGATAACGCTTTGGTTTTTTGCAAAATTTGGTAAGCGGCCTATGCATTTTTTTGGAGCTATAGGTGTGTTGATGTTTTTAGTGGGTCTGCTCTCTGCTATTTGGATAGGATCCTCTAAATTATATAAACTTTGGAATGGGCTACCAAATATCTTGGTTGTGAATAATCCTTGGTTTTATATAGCTTTGTCAGCTATGATTATAGGTGTCCAAATGTTTTTAGCTGGTTTCTTAGGAGAATTATTGTTAAGAACAAAAAGTGATCAAAAACGATATTTAATTTCAGAAAAAATTTAAAAAGAATATAATGAGTGATTTTTTAGATAAAGCAAAAGAGTGGCTTACAGAGACCTTTGATAAAGCTACCATAAAGAATGTTCAAGATTTAATAGATTCTAAATCAGAATTGTTAGAGGAGAGTTTTTTTCAGGATTTAGGCTTTGGCACCGGTGGAATGCGCGGCATAATGGGAGTTGGTACCAACAGAATAAACAAATACACCTTAGGTAAAAACACCCAAGGGATTTCAAATTACATGAAATCTGTCTTTCCAGATGAAGAACTAAAAGTTGTCATCGCTTTTGATTGCAGGTATAATAGTAAGGAATTTGCTTATCAAGTAGCCGACGTCTTTTCTGCCAATGGGATACAGGCCTATATCTTTCCTGAATTGAGGCCTACTCCTCTCCTCTCCTATTCGGTAAGACACCTTGGATGCCAATGTGGAATTATGCTTACAGCAAGCCACAATCCACCAGAATATAATGGATATAAGGTCTATTGGAAGGATGGTGGACAGCTTGTACCACCTCAAGATTTAGAGATTATTTCTAAAATAAATGCATTAAGCTACTCTGATATTAATTTTGATAGCCAACCAGATTTAATTCAAGTTTTAGATGATTCTGTAGAAAAAGCGTATCTAAAAAAAGCAGTGGAAAATGTGAATTTTAATCTTTCTGTTGAGTCTAGGAAAAATCTCAACATCACTTTCACCTCTTTACATGGAACCTCTATTACAACAGTTCCTCAGTTACTAAAAAAAGCAGGGTACCCCAATTTAAACTTGGTCTCTTCTCAATCTGAACCAGATCCTGAATTTCCAACGGTTAAATCTCCAAATCCTGAAGAGCCTGAAGCTTTGGAACTCGCTATAAAACTAGCCAACGAAAAACAAAGTGATCTAGCTATAGGAACAGACCCTGACGGGGACCGATTAGGCATTGCCGTAAGAAATAGAAAAGGGGAACTCACCTTGCTCAATGGCAACCAAACTATGGTACTCATGACCTGGTACCTACTAGAGAAAATGAAAGAAAGCCATAGTTTAAAAAAGTCTCACTTTATTGCCTCCACAATAGTATCTACACCATTAATGAGAGTATTGACGGAAGCTTATGGAGTAAAATACATGGAAAGCCTAACAGGCTTTAAGTGGATTGCAAAATTAATACAAGACAATCCTACACTAGATTATATTGGTGGTGGTGAAGAAAGTTTTGGTTATATGGTAGGGGATTTTGTTAGAGACAAGGATGCAAATACGGCCATATTATTAGTTTGTGAGATGGCTGCAGAATTGAAGTCAAAAGGATCTTCTGTTTATGAACAGCTCATCGATATTTACGTAGAGCATGGTTTTTTTAAAGAACATTTAGTGTCCCTTGTGAAACATGGTATTGAAGGAGCTGAAGAAATTACAGCTAAAATGATAGAGTTACGCAATAACCCACCTAAAGAGATCAACGGAGAAGAAGTGGTGCTTATTGAAGATTATCAGACTTCAATAGCTAAGAACATGCAATCTCATGAAACGCATAACATCAACTTACCCAAGTCTAATGTTTTAATCTACTATACAGAAAACGGAACCAAGGTCGCTGCTAGACCTAGTGGGACAGAACCGAAAATTAAATTCTATATCAGTGTAAATTCAACTCTCAAAACAAATAGTGGTTTTGAAGAGACCGATTCCAAATTATCTTCAAGAATTGAACATATAAAAGCCGACTTAGGCATTTAAAAAACCAGAATTACACTAAATGAATTATTTTAAAAAAATACTTCGCTTTGCGAGACCTTATAAGAAATACGCGGTGCTTAATATTATTGCCAACGTCTTTTATGCTCTCTTCAGCGCCTTATCGTTTATAGCTCTTATTCCTATGTTAGATGTCCTTTTTAAAGGAAAAGATGCTCCTAAAATAACTGAGCCTCCAGTTTATAATGGCATCGGTAAAGCCAAAGATTATTTTAAAGACTATTTGTCATTTCAAGTCAACGATTATGCTCAAGATGATGTTTCTATTGCTTTGATTTTGGTCATCAGCTTGGTGATCGTCTTATTTTTTCTTAAAAATATTTCAAACTACATCGCCATGTATTTCATAACCTTTCTTAGAAATGGCACATTGAAGGACTTGAGAAATGCCCTCTACAAGAAAACTATAGAATTACCTCTTTCTCATTATTCTGAAAAGCGAAAAGGAGATACCATTGCAAGAATTACCAGCGATGTCTTAGAAATACAACACTCGTTTTTATCTATTTTAGAATTGATTGTAAGAGAACCCCTTACTATTTTATTCACCATCGGAGCGATGTTATTCATCAGTTCGGAATTAACTATTTTTGTCTTTATTTTTATTCCTATCTCTGGATTTATCATTTCATTAATAGGAAAATCTTTAAAGAAAAAGTCAGATAAAGTACAGCAAGAACAGGGTTTATTTTTATCGATTTTAGAAGAAACCCTAGGGGGGCTCAAAATCATAAAAGGCTTTAATGCTGAATCCATTTTCTATACCAAGTTTAAATCCTCCACTCAAAATTTTTACGATTTTTCCAACAAATTACTAAACCGACAAAATTTAGCTTCGCCTGCTAGCGAATTTTTAGGAATAAGTGTTATTGCTGTTTTATTATGGTATGGAGGGACAATGGTTTTAGTCGGCGAGACTCTAGATGGAAGTATGTTTATAGCCTATATGGGCCTTGCATACAATGTTTTAACGCCTGCTAAGGGCATTTCAAAAGCCTATTACAACGTAAAAAAAGGAAATGCTGCTGCAGAGCGCGTTTTAGAAATTTTAGAAACAGAAAATAGCATTACAGATGCTGATAAGGCTATTGATAAAACTGAATTTAACTCTGAATTGACTTTAGAAAATATTTCATTCAAATATGAAAATGAATACGTCCTGAAGAATTTTCAAGCCACGGTCAAAAAAGGAAAAACAGTAGCTCTGGTTGGACAATCTGGAAGTGGAAAATCTACTATTGCTAATTTGGTTACCCGATTTTATGACATCACCGAAGGTGAAATAAAAATTGATGGTATCAATATTAAAGACATGTCACAAAGTTCTTTGAGAGGACTCATGGGTTTAGTCACTCAAGATTCAATTTTGTTTAACGATACCATCAAAGAAAATCTAAAAATCGGAAAACCCAATGCCACCGATGAAGAATTAATAGACTCTCTAAAAATTGCAAATGCCTATGAATTTGTAAAGGAACTCCCTAAAGGTATGGATACCAATATTGGAGATAGTGGAGGAAAATTAAGCGGTGGTCAAAAGCAACGTATTTCCATCGCTAGAGCAGTTCTCAAAAATCCGCCTATTATGATTTTGGATGAAGCAACTTCTGCTCTAGATACCGAAAGCGAACAGCTTGTCCAGAAAGCGTTAGAAAACATGATGAAAAATAGAACGTCCATAGTAATAGCCCATCGCTTATCTACGATTAAAAATGCTGACACTATTATTGTTATGCACCAAGGTGAAATTATGGAACAAGGAGGACATGATGAATTGATTGCTAATGAAGGAATTTACAAAAAATTGGTTAATATGCAGTCCTTTGAATAAGCGATACTATTGAAAGAAAACGAAATCATAGACCATTTACAAAAAGGCACCAAGACTAATGAGGCCTTTCAAGACCTTATTTCAGAACATAAGGTTAGGCTATATTGGCACATAAGGACCATTGTGAAGTTACATGAAGATGCCGATGACGTATTACAAAATACGTTTATAAAAGTTTTTAGAAATATCAAAACGTTTAAGGGGGATAGTAAGCTTTTTAGCTGGATGTATAGAATTGCTACCAACGAATCCATTACATTTTTGAATAAGAAAGCAAAAAAGATGAAACTTTCAGACCAAGAGCTTAATGATTTTTTAATTGATTCTTTAGAAAGTGATGTCTATTTTGAAGGAAGTGAGATACAACTTCAACTTCAAAAAGCTATTAATACCTTACCTCAACAGCAAAAAGCTGTTTTTAATATGCGTTACTTTGAAGATATGCCTTACGAGGAAATGTCAGAAATCCTAGGTTCAAGCGTTGGAGCATTAAAGTCTAACTATCACCATGCCAGAAAGAAAGTAGAAAAATTTTTGAAGCAAGATTAAACTTTCAAATTAAATTATAGTCTTAATTATAGATGAAGAATAAAACACATTTAAACACAAGCAAATCAGGATTTAAAGTTCCACAAAACTACTTTGATACCGTTGATCAAACTATGGCTTGTCATGTAAAATCAGAATCAGAAAATAGCAATTTAGGATATAAAGTACCAGAAAATTATTTTAATGATTTTAGACCTGCAGTCCCTTCAAAAGAAAGCTCTAGTAAAGTCAGAAAGCTTAAAGAACTAAGCAGGTGGGCAGCAGCGGCATTAATACTTGCATTTACTGTGTTTGGAGCTCTTTATATAAATGATATGAGTCTTGATAAAAATGTTCAATTTTCTGATTTAGATAGGGATGTGATTGAAGATTATCTAGACCACACTATGGAGAATCCTGAAGAGTTTATCGAATATGAAAACACATCATCGATCAACAGCATCGTAAATGATAATATCCTTAACTTAAAAAATAATGATATCTTAGAGTATTTGAATGATGAAATCGAAGATCAAGATTTTAACAATGAATAGAAAAATAAGTATTATACTGTGTCTATTAATGTTTAGCTTTTTTGCAAAAGCTCAAGACAAGGACACCGAGCAAATAGAACAGTTAAAAATTGCATTTTTTACTGAAAAATTAAATTTGTCTGCAAAAGAAGCTGTGCGGTTTTGGCCCGTGTACAATCTTCATACCAAACGTTATGAAGAATTAAGGGATAAAGAGTGGTCAACTATTAAATCCAAGTTAGAAAAAATTGAAACCTTGAGCCAGAAAGAGGCTGAAGGTTTGCTAGACAACTACATGTCATACAAACAATCTGGTGTAGATTATAGGGAGGATTTCGTAAAAGACCTCAAAGAAGTCATTACTTCCAAGCAAATCATGATGCTTAAAAAAGCTGAATATGATTTCAATAAAAAACTTTTGAAACAATACCAATCTGATAAGTCATCTAACGAGTAAATATCTATTTTTGCAGATTAAACCATAATCATGCGCTTACATAGAAATTTAATCTTCGCTGTTATTGATACTTTGCATCTTATCTTCAATGAAGATAAATACGCGGATAAGGAAATCTCAAATACTTTAAAGCGAGATAAGCGCTGGGGTTCAAGAGATCGAGGATTCATAGCAGAAACCACTTATGATATCGTACGATGGAAAAGACTATATTCTGAAATTTCAGACGTAAATCCTCCTTACTCTAGACCTAACCTATTTAGACTTTTTACCGTTTGGGCCACCTTAAAAGGCATAGAAATTCCAGATTGGAAACAGTTTGAAGATACTCCTACACGAAGAATAAAAGGCCGATTTGACGAGCTTTCAAAAATCACAAAATATGCTGAATCCATCCCAGATTGGATGGATGAACTTGGCAGAAAAGAATTAGGGAAACTGTGGGAAAGCGAAATTCATGCCTTAAACGAACAAGCAAAAGTAATTTTAAGGACCAATACACTTAAAATCACCCCCCAAAAACTCCAATTAATACTAGATGAGGAATTAATACCTACTAAATTAGTAAAGGGATATCCTGAGGCTTTAGAGCTTTATGAAAGAGCGGATGTTTTTAAAACTGAAGCTTTTAAAAAAGGATTCTTTGAAGTGCAAGATGCATCGTCACAAAAAGTGGCACACGCGTTAAACCTTGAGCCTGGCTTAAGAGTTATTGATGCTTGCGCAGGTGCTGGGGGTAAAACCTTACACATCGCTGCTTTAATGGAGAACAAAGGCCAAATTATTGCTATGGATATCTATGGCAATAAACTTAAAGAGCTGAAACGCAGAGCGAAACGTGCAGGAGCCCATAACTTAGAAACTAGAGAAATAGACTCCACAAAGGTTATCAAAAAACTACATAATTCTGCAGATCGTGTCCTTATTGATGCTCCCTGTACAGGCTTAGGTGTTCTCCGACGAAATCCTGATGCTAAGTGGAAGCTAACACCAGAATTTCTAAAGGAAATTAGAGGAAAACAACAAAATCTGCTCTTAGACTATAGTAAAATGGTGAAGCCAGGGGGGCTATTGGTATATGCCACATGCTCTATTTTACCAACAGAAAATCAAGTTCAAGTTCAGGATTTCTTAAACTCTCCTGAAGGTGAATTCTTTCAACTTGATTCAGATGAAAAAATCTTGGCCCATAAATCAGGATACGATGGGTTCTATTATGCTGTACTCAAGAATAATAAGTCATAAAGTGAAACTTTTTATATCCTCCTTATTTTTGGTATTAACAACAATAACCTACGCACAAGCACCTTCTGGTTATTATGAAAGCACCGATGACTTACTGAGTTACGAACTTAAAACTGCCCTTAAAATTATCATAGATGATATTGGTGATGAAAATGGTTTCCCTTTTCATCAGAACCAAGGCTACGGGGCTTTATATGACGCCTATGCTGCAGAAAATAGTGGGGATAGCGATGATTATTTTGAAGATGATGGAACTGTGCTGGATATGTATTCTGAACGTGTTCCAGGGGTTGATAATCATAACTATGAGCATTTGGAGGATAACTGTGGTAACTATTCTGGTGAAGGAGATTGTTATAACAGAGAACATCTAGTACCCCAATCTACATTTAATAGTGCATCCCCTATGAAAAATGACTACTTCCATGTGGTCCCTTCCGATGGAGCTGTTAACGGAGCACGAGGAAGTTTTCCTTTTGGAGAAGTCACAAATCCGAATTATACCTCTACAAATGGGTCAAAACGAGGTCCAAATACTTTCCCTGGTTACACAGGAACAGTATTTGAACCTATTGACGAATTCAAAGGGGATATCGCTAGATCTGTCCTTTACTTTGCCATACGATACGAAGATGAATTCAGCTCTAATTGGAGAACAAACGAAGTGCTAGCAGACAATCCACAAGATTTTTTTGTGAAATGGTACCTAGAACTTTTACTGTCATGGCACCTCAATGATCCTGTTAGTGAAAGAGAAATAGATAGGAATAACAATGGATATCAATTTCAAAGTAACCGAAACCCGTTGATTGACCGTCCTGAATTCGCATTGATGATCTGGGGAGATTTTACAGACGATGAGCCACCCTCTGCTCCATCGGATTTACTAGCAGATACTATCACTAATTTTAGTTTACAATTAAATTGGACTCCATCTGTAGATAATGTTGCTGTTGCCCACTATATTATTGAACAAGATAATGTTGATGTCGGTACCGTAGGGTCTAGCCAATCGACCTATCTCGTTACAGGATTAAGCGCTGAGACCCTTTATAATTACAGGGTCTATGCACTGGATCAAAGTGGAAATGTATCTGAACCTAGTGAAAATCTTGATGTTATCACTCTGGCTGATCCTAACTATCTCATTTTCGAAGATTTTGAGAACTGCACTACTGTTTTAGAAAACTTCACCGCTGTAAGTGAACTAAGTTCATTAGATTGGAGATGTGTTTCTGATGGTGGTGAAAATAATTCTCAAGGATACCAAATGAATGCTTATCAAAATGGACAAGTGCCTAGTTTGGACTGGTTGATTACAAGTAACAGAATTAGTTTTGACGAGTTTGAGTCTGAAAAAATAAGCTTTTTTGCATCTGCAAGTTATGGAAACACCAAGCTTGAACTTCTGTTTTCATCCTCTTACACTGGAAATGGAAGCCCATCTGACTTTGATTGGCAAGAAGTGCCCAATGTTGAAATTCCACTTCATCCAAATGAAAGCGGTTCTTTGTTCATATACACAGCTGAATCTATCGACATTTCCGAAATACCTGAGAATGTTTACATCGCTTTTCGATATAACACAGATAATGATCGAGAGGCAACGCGTTGGACTGTTGATAATTTCAGAATTACTGGAGAACAGGTCTTATCGTCTTCTGGTTTTTCAAATGCATTGGAGGTTAAGCTATATCCAAATCCATTAAATAATTCGCATATTTATATTAATTTCAAGTCTGAAGACCAAAAAAGAATAGAGCTTTATGATTTAACTGGTAAAGTACTATTAACAAAACACAGTCAGCTAAATTATTTTAAGGAAGACTTGAGTTGGCTAGCTCCCGGGATCTATTTTTTCAAAATCTATCAACACGGCCATTCAGTCATTAAGAAATTAGTAAAAAAATAAAATGATTAGTAAAATCACCGATCATTTTATTTAATTTATATAAACTAAGTTTCGTTCTATTTTTTCATCAATATACCCTGCAATTTCCTTTGTAATTCTTTGTCATTCTGAAGTTGAGCTCCTATTTTTTCATACTGCTCTAAGGTTAAGCCCTTTTCCTTGATCTTATTTTGCATATCCTCTTGAACTCCGCTTTGCATATCCTCAATCTTTTTAAGAGCTGCCTTTTGCTTTACCATTTCATCTTCGGTGGCATCTGCTTCAACCTCAGAATCCATTTCTGCTTGATAGATTTCATTGAACCGCTTTGCTGTTATTCCCTCAGCTTCAATAGCCGTAACCATTTTCTGTTGAATTTGTTGATTTACTTGTTGAACAGTTTGGTAAGCCTCCGCAAATTTCTGAAGTTGAGCATCGCTCACTTTTTCTTGTGTTTGAGCAAATGTTGATAGTACCCCAAACATAAAAATACCGATGGTTAAAATTACTTTTTTCATGAGTTTCGTTTTTTAATAATTTGTGATAACAATGATATGAATTAAGGCTTGGCCAAAAAAAAATAATGGCCTAATTGTGTATATGTTTAACTTTTGGAAATTTAGTTTTAATTAAAGTTATAGAAGTTTTGCCTCTTCCCAAAATTTATCCATCTCCTCCAACGTCATGGTTGATAAATCTAAATTAAGTTCTTCGGCTCTTTTCTCTAAATGCTGAAATCTAAAAATAAACTTTTTATTGGTTCGCTCTAAAGCTATTTCAGGATCGATATTTAAGAATCTTGCGTAATTGATCATAGAAAATAAAACATCTCCAAATTCATCTTCTATTTTATTTAAATCATTTGCTTTCACCTCTACTTGTAGCTCATCTATTTCTTCTAAAACTTTTTCAAAAACTTGTGAAGGTTCTTTCCAATCGAAGCCTACACCAGCAACTTTATCCTGAATTCTACTCGCTTTTATCAAGGCTGGTAGGGATTTAGGAACCCCTTGTAAAACACTCTTATTTCCCTCTTTTAATTTTAGCTTTTCCCAATTTTCTTTAACCTGCTTTTCATTTTCAACTTTTACATCTCCATAAATATGGGGATGCCTGTCAAAAAGCTTTTTACAAAGACTGTCCATCACATCAGCAACATCAAAATCTTTGGTTTCACTTGCTATTTTTGAATAGAATACAATATGAAGCAAGACATCGCCCAATTCTTTTTTGATCTCCGCCTTATCATTCTCCAAAATAGCATCTCCCAATTCATAAACCTCTTCTACTGTCAAATTCCGAAGAGATTCCATCGTTTGCTTTCTATCCCACGGACATTTTTCCCTGAGTTCATCCATCATGTCTAGCAAATTCTCAAATGCTTTCAATTGCTTTTGTCTTGTATACATTTTTTTATTTGTGAATCGATTTAATATTTATAAAGTGTAACACCAGTAATTAGTTGCTTATCAAAAAATCGTTTGCTAAACTATTCACGATTTAATTGACCTATAATTTAATGGTGTAAATATGACCATACTTTTTTTATTACATCTCGTTTCCTCCTTGGAATATTAACGACCCTACTTTCATCTGGAACATGAAGTGAAAAATTACAGGTCTTTATATACCTATTATAACATCGATTAAATGCCGAGAATGATCTCAGATTTTAGACTATTCACTGATGCGTAAAACCAATTTAATAAAATTGACCCTTTCAAAATTAGTGGAATAAGTTGTATAGATTAAAAATGAAGGTGAATACCATCTAGAGGAAAGATAGACCAGCAGAATGGATATGAGCTAAGAAATTCCTCCAACGACCTAAAAATTATACAGGGCGCTGGCTTTGAAAACTAGGCCTTTTAGAATGATTTTTGGTCTAAAATGAAATTTTGCATTAAAAGTGAAACTGTTGTCTATTTCTCATTTAAATATGTGCTTTCAAAAGAGATCTATTATTTTACAGGGGTGCAGAATTATAATTCTGTTTACAAAGAAATAGTTTGAGAAAAAATATTGGATTTGATGAAGACATAAAAGCGTATAAATAGCTTAATTCAGAAATCGAAAGTGATTAGACAATAAAAATTCAACCCTTTAAAAACACCCCTAATTATTAGTATTCTTTTTTGCTGATCCTTATCAGTTTTGGGGGTAAGTTAATAATGGTCACTTTATTTTTTGCTTCACAATAGACTTGTAGAAGAATATGAGATACATCTCAAATTCGATTTGATAAAATGCAATCAAATCAGTGCTTAATTTTAAAAAAAAGGGCGGTGATCTTCAGTGAAAAACAAATGTGAATGCAAGAGAATACTCCTGTGGAATTAAAAATGAAATTGATAGTTCTATAAAAAACTGTCTTAAGTCCAACAGCATAACTAGCAAAGAGGACTTTTGATAAGTTGATGAAAAAATCTAAGCAAGTCCAAAAATGAAAAATTCTGATCGTTTAGAGTAAATTCTAAACACTCAATCCATAAAAAATATTTATGTATATTATTAAATAATCAGTATATTGATTTTTTAATTGCATATTTTTCATAAATATTACCCAATTAGTAAATAATAAGCATTTATTAGTCTTTTAATTATTATTTTTAATAAAAAAATATGAGAACAAAAATTATTTTAAGTATAGCTCTAACCGCCGTTTTTTTTAGCAGTTGTGCAGTTATTAGGCCCGGTGAGGCTGGAGTAAAACAGACACTTGGTAAATTTTCAAACGAAGTGGTAACTCAAGGAACTGTAGTTTATAATCCTTTTATTAGCAGGGTGATAAAAGAATCTACACAAACTAATAATATAAAACTTTTTCTGAGTTTACCCAGTAAAGAAGGTCTTAGTGTGAATTCTGAGATTTCAATTCTATATCGTTTGGAAAAAAATAAAATACCATCTGTATTAGAAAATCTAGGACGAGAGTATGAATCTATAGTTACTAGTGTATTTAGATCAGCTTCTTCTGATATATGTGCTAAGTTTTTTGCTAAGGATATGCATTCTGGAATGCGTGCAAAAATAGAGGAAGAAATCAAAGTCAGTATGGGAGAAAATCTCAGGAAACAAGCTGAAGGTATTGAACTTATTGCTGTTTTAATGAAGAGCATACAATTGCCTGTTGGTTTAGCTAATTCTATAGAGCGAAAATTACAGGCTGAACAAGATGCTATGCGATTGGTGTTTGTACTAGAACAAGAAAAACTGGAAGCCGAGAGAAAAATTATAGGTGCAAAGGGAGAGCGAGATGCCCAGCTAATTTTAGCAGAGGGACTTACTGATCAAATTATAAAAACTAGAAGTATTGAAGCCTTTAGTAAATTGTCCCTGTCTCCAAATTCCAAAATAATCATCACCGATGGAAAAGCTCCTTTATTGATCAATATTGATCAATAAATTTTAAAACAGAATTTGTAGTTCAGATTTACAATAGATCTTAAAATGCAAAAATCAGTAGTTTTGACGGTCGAATGCCTACAATTCTGAATACTGATTAGAACATAAATTTATTTTTCGTACAGTTTACGATTTAGTTAGAGGCCATCTCAGTTTTGAGGTGGCCTTTAGCTTTATAGATAGCGATAGTCTATTTGGTTACTATGATGTTTGAATTTTTCAAAAAAAAAACGATTATGCTTACAAAATAATCAACCTTTGAACTTCAAGAATTGTTTGAATTATAACAGACGCTTCACCTTTGTAAGCTAAAAACATCGATAAAAATAGGTCTGTTTATTAGAATTCTTTTTTGTAGGACTTTATGGACTTGCAAAACAACTAATGACGACCACTTTATTTTCTTCATTCATAATCTGTTTTTAGAAGAGTACAAATTAAATAAATCACATCCCAAATTTAAATGGACAGAGTCTAAGAAGGTCATCGCAGAATTTGAAAAAACGAATTAAAGGTTTTAAGTGAAAGAAGAAATGGAATAGCTAGAAGATAAGTTTTAAGGATTATGAATCAAGTTGATAATTAAGTATAAAGTGCTAATGAGTCCAACAACTTAACAAGCTTTGGAACTTCAAAAGGCGAATATATTGCTTTATACGTTTAAATATTTGCAGTAAATCCAGACTTGAATTTTATATTTATTAGAAGTTTTAGGACTAGCGACTTGGAAAATAGTCCAGAAATCAACTATTGTGGAAATAGTCTGATGACTTACGAAAAGCTGGATCCCTTTAGATTTTCTACAGTAGATCTAAGAAAATCATCAAGCCATAAGATCAAACATTTTAAAGAAACTGAGCTAAAACAAAAATAAAATACAGCTTTTTATGTAGAGCTTTAAAAAACAGATTGAACCGATCAAAGATTAAACTAACGGAAAGGACAAAAGTGAATGAAAAGTATATTACGGCGTCTTTACAAATTAACAGCTTCAATTATTACTGCTATATCCTATAGGAATTAGATTCTTTCACTTTGCTAATTAGAAAATTAAGTCGTTGTTACCTACAATTATCTCTAAATGAGACATATGTCTTAAATAAGAATAATATCGCTATCCAATAGAAAATAATTTTAATCTTTATAAGTATCTTAAGTAGCTATTTTTAATTTCCTAAATATAATGAAACTCAAACAAGCAGTAGGAACGTTTTAGGATTTAAACCTAATGAAACCCACGCGAATTATACCATAAATTTGATATGCTTACTACCGATATGCTAAATAAAAATAGCCATGTTGGATACGTAAAATCAACAAGAATTAAGAAACAAGAAGACACTTATGCTCTTGAATTTGATGTAAGCAGACCTATAGAAGAATTCATAGAATTATATTTAAAAACAGGGCTGTTCATCTATGTTGAACCTGATTTTAAGGGTAATATTCTAGTTTTCAAACTACATCTAATGACATCTATTTTAACCTAAAAAGTCACATTATAACAATAGCTCCTTTTTGTAACTAAATTCAACTGTGGATACTGATATTGATACAAATTAAGCTTGAAACAAGACAAGTAGGAACTCACGTAGTAGGTTTAATTAGATAGTAAAAGCGTTAAGAAGATCTCTATTAAACCTTAATGGTTTTAGAAATACTCACAAAAATGCAATCATTTATCCTAATCTATAAACAATAGGAAACCTCTTAAAATATTTAACATAATTTATAAATATTTTAATTTAAATTTTTATGTTATTTTGTGTTAGATTTATGAGAAAAGAAACAGCAGCAAGTCACACTAAAATAAGAATATTAATTTCTGAATCTAATTTTGGTATTTATTTGCTTAAAATAAAAACAACTCTCAAAACATTACAAATTTTAAAAGCTGATAACAAAATATGGATAGTCTACTAAGTGTCCAGGTGCTCATCATGGTTTTTTTAAAGTTGACTAAATCATATCCTAACCTTTATACTATCAAAAATGAATGAATACGTAATCTAATAGTTTAAAAGAACCCATGAAAAACTTATACTTCGTCCTCTTACTTAGTTTTATCTCCCCCCTATTCATCAATAGCGCTTTTGCTCAATGTGACGATGTAAATTTAGAAAGTCTTACAAACCCCGGAGCATTTGTTGTAGAAACCCTTACTGAGGCAGATGGAATTCGAAATGGTCCTGATTATTTAGGAGCGACCATTTACTACCCAACCAATGCTAAACCACCCTTCGCAAGTATTGCAATAGTACCTGGATTTGTATCGCTTCCTTCTAGTATTGAGGAATGGGGACCGTTTTATGCGTCTCATGGAATTGTAACCATTATTATAGGGACTAATTCTATTTTTGATTTCCCAGAGGGACGAGCTAATGCACTGCTTGATGCCTTGGAAACTATTAAACAAGAAAATAGTAGAGCCTCTTCGCCACTTGAAGGCGCTCTTAACTTAGACCAATTGGCCGTGAGTGGATGGTCTATGGGTGGTGGTGGTGCTCAAAGGGCAGCTGTACTTGATAACAGCATCGCTGGTGTTGTCGCCTTATGTCCATGGCTTGACAATCTTCAACTCGACCATGAAAGTCCAGTCCTTATTTTTAGTGGTGAGGATGATACTGTAGCTCCTCCTTCACAGCACGCAGATCTTCATTACAATGCAACACCGAGTATGACTGACAAAGTACTTTTCGAAATTGCAAATGGCGATCACTCCGTTGCTAATACGCCTAATGGCGGAGGCGGTTCTGTAGGTAGAATAGCCCTTTCTTGGCTTAAACTCTATGTGGAAGATAATAATTGTTATTGTCCGTTGTTAACAGACAATCTCTTAGTAAATCCTCCCGCTGCCTCTAGGGTAGAGCAAAGTTTTGAGTGTGAATTATTAGGAATTGATAGGCAGGAATTGGCTATTGGATTTTATCCCAATCCAACCAAAAACACAGTCTATTTAGAAATTCCCAAAGACGTTCATTATGAACTCATTTCGCCCCTAGGTCAACCTTTATTGGAAGGAAATCTAACTGGAAATAACAAGCAGATCGATTTGTCTCAATTTCCTGAAAACTTGTATTATTTACACATAGAAGGTCAGGTTATAAAACTTGTAAAACACAATTAATAAGACCTTAAGAATATAGTCAGAAACTTCGAAATAAGGTACAGCATACAGTTTATCAACCTAAATTCTTTAATAAGTGATACCGAAATACAGGTAGTGAATTGATTTGCATATGGTTGAAATAAAACAAATTAAAATTATGAGATGTTAGTTAGCTGCTATTGTGCCTAATTACTCTAAATCATTTTTACCATGAAATTATTAAACCGATATTTTTGTTGCATGACCTACTTATCCTTAGGTATGAGTCCTCATACCAAATTAGACCTATAATGACGCAATAAATCGTTTTACCGATACGAATTCGGCACAGGCTTTTTTAGTCTGCTTTTCATCAAAAATAATTACCGTAGCTAAGGCTATGCTAGTTATTTTTGATTTTAATCAATCAATCAAAAAGTAATTCAATTTATTCATACGGCATTATAAATATAATTTGGTATTAAATGTTTATTTAAATTATTGGTAGCAACCTCTGAGCGAATTGATCTTAGCTAAGATTTATCTCGATGTGTTCGTGTGCAAAACACTTTAATAATCGATCCTAAATCGCTGTCGATTTTTTATAAATTACAAGCTTTTACGATTGGATTACACCCTCTTATCTCATAAATGATTGCCTTTACTCTTTTGCCAATATGGTATATAAGATTAGACTAAAGAAACTCAAGATCAATTCGCTTTTGGTAAAAGCCATAAGTCAATTGAATTTACTTTATATCGCTAGGATTTACATCATTGTATAAAAGAAATTAAAGTTTTTTTTGAAACTTACAATATGAACTGATCAGCTCTATTTTTTAGGTGTTTGATAGCTTTTGACATCTGGTTTTCCACTGTTTTTACAGAGATATCCATGTCTTCAGCAATATCTTTATAGATGGTTTTTTGTAGTTTGTTTTTGATAAAAATCTCCTTGCATCTGGGTGGTAACTCGTCTATATATTGGTGTAATTTTTTCAGTTTGGTCACCTTATGGTTTTCCTGAGTATTCATTGAACTCGCAATCACCTCTGATTTGATTGTATCTAAATCATCAAATTTTATTTTCTTTTTTCTTAAATGCTGTAAAAATTGATTGTGACAAGATGTAAATAGATAGTTCTTAAGTGAACCTGTAATAGTAATTTTAAGACGATTTTCGTAAAACTTCATCAACATATCTTGAACGATATCTTCGGATAATTTTTTGTTTTCACAAAGCTTAAAGACATAGTTACAAAGCCATTGGTAGTATTTGTCATACAGAATTTGATAGGCGATTTCATCGCCTTGTTTCAGTTTTTGTATAAAATTAAGATCTTTCACTTTAAGCAATTTAAGACAAATATTTAATTTATCTGAGTTTTAATAGGGGTTTTTCAATAAAACCGCATCTTATAAGTAGGAGACTCACATAAATTACAAATGAATTCAGACCAACTTATTGACAATTATTTAAAGGGCAATCTTTCTAAAAGAGAGACTGTACGATTAAATAGATGGGTTAAAAAAGATGTTAAGAATTTTAATTATTTTAAGGAATGCATTCGTTCACATTCATATGTCATTCCCTTAAATTTCGGTTCTGATAAAGCCTTTGATCTTTTTTACCGAAAAATTCAGGATAAAAAACATGTACGAAAACAAAGATTAAAAATGTTTTATTGGGCTGCAAGTTTTACAGCCTTAGTAAGTTTCGGCCTACTCTATCAAAATTCAGAATTGTTTAATGAGCAAGATAATTTAGCTAATGAAAAAGAGGCTAATGAAAGTCTCAAGGAAATACAGGTTACATTATCAGATGGAAGTCGGCACAGCATCAACAAGAACTCCGCTGTAAGTCTTGAAGACAAATCAGGTAGGATTGTTGCAAAAAAATTGGACAATATATTATTTTTTGAAGCTTACTCCTCTATTGCAGAAGACACTTCAACAACCCAAATTGACGTACCATATGGGGAGAAATTAAGACTTAAACTATCCGATGGTAGTTTAGTTTGGTTAAATTCTGGAAGCAGCTTAAGCTTTCCACAACAATTTAGTTCTAAATCTAAAACCAGAGAAGTAAATGTGATTGGTGAAGCCTATTTTGAGGTTTTCAAAAATGAGAAAAAACCGTTTATAGTCCATACACCCATCATAAGTATTAAAGTCTTGGGGACTCACTTTAATATTTCTTCTTATGTGGATGATTATAAAGCAGAAACAACACTTATGGAAGGTAAAGTTCAAGTTTACAATAGTCTTCAAAAAAACACTCTTGTTGAATTAGTACCGAACCAACAGGCGGTGTTTGAAAAGACAAGTCAGAAATTTCAAAAAAACACAGTAGACGCCAATGCCTATAACAGTTGGATCGATAGCATTTTGATTGTTGATGGTCTTTCCTTTCTTGAACTTAAGAAGAAGCTAGAACGCAAATACAATATTATAATTACCAACGAATCAAATTATTTATGGGAGAAAACCTATAGAGGAGAATTTAAAGATGAATCTCTTTCTGAAACCCTGGAAACCATTGCCCTAAGTTCGAAATTTAATTTTTCTATAGATGGTAAACACATTAGAATTTTTAATAGAAGCCCAGAAGATTAAGCAGTTCAACAACCTGTAGTTCAACACAATTATTAACTTAAAACACTTTATGATGAAGATTTACAAAAAAAGATTTGAATATCGAAGATGTTCAATTTTACGTACGACAACACTAAAAGCGATGCTCATAGTATTCTTATCGTTCTTTGTTGTTAACCCAAGTTTTGCAAACCCAAAACTGCAACAGAACATGTCTATTGCTTATGAAGATGCAACGCTTCTTGATGTTTTAAACGACATCAAATCAAAGTCAAAATTCAATTTCTTTTATGATATTAATGAAATTGATGAAAATAAGAAAGTAAGTATTAAAACTAAAAACGAAGCTTTTGAAAATATTTTAGATCAAATCAGTAAGCAAGTCAACTTCGATTATACCTTCAATGGAAATCAAGTCATACTTACAGCTGGCATTACAAATGCTAAAATTATTACTGATGCTATCCAAGATCGAGAAGTAACTGGAATGGTTATGGGACCAGAAGGAAATCCGCTACCAGGTGCTAATGTTATTGTGAAAGGAACCAGCGTAGGTGGACAAACCGACTTTGACGGAAACTTTACCGTGCAGGTTCCTGAAGGTTCAAAATTCCTTGTCATCTCTTATGTAGGTTTTAAAGAGGAGGAAGTAAATATAGAGGGGAAGTCTAACATAACAGTTCAATTGAAGCCAGATGCTGGACAACTTGATGCCGTGGTTGTTATAGGTACTAGAGGTAAGCCGAGAACTTCTTTTGATTCTCCTGTAGCTGTAGATAATTTTAAAATAAAAGAGCTACAAAAGACAGGTAGAACAACAGTTGACCAACAATTGATGCTTCGTGTCCCTTCTTATAATGCAACCGAACAGCCAGTATCTGATGCCGCTGCTCACTTTAGCCCCGCAGGTTTGAGAGGTCTTTTTCCTAGTAGAACTTTGGTATTGGTTAATGGAAAACGGAAGAATGCGAGTGCACTTGTTTACAGTTATGTGACTCCAGGCCGTGGTGAAGTTGGAGTAGATATGAAAGCTATTCCCTCTGCAGCTTTGGAAAGTGTGGAAGTTTTAAGAGATGGTGCCGCTGCTCAGTATGGATCTGATGCTATTGCTGGTGTTATTAATCTAGTGATGAAGAAAGATGTAGATCCTTTTATAAATACAGGATATAGCTCTACAACTCGCGGAGACGGTGAACAGTACCAAGTGGAATCTGGTTTCGGTATAGATCTTGGACCTGAAGGCTATGCTAACTTTACATTGAGTCATATGGACTCTAAGGCTACACAACGGGCAGGAACAATTACCAGTGTTGAAGATGAAGCTGGTTATTGGGGTGTAACAGACGATTCAGCTTTTAACACAAGTGATTTGACGTCTTTCTTAGACAGAAATCCAAGTGCAGGTTTTCAAGTGGGTTTACCCAATATGACCATTACTAACTTTGCCTATAATCTTGGTTTTACGTTAGATAAAGAAACCAATACAGAAATTTATTCTTTTGGTACATTAACGGACAGAGAAGGTTCTGCACCCCAGTTTGCAAGAGTACCCTATTGGGTTCCTGGATTTGAGGCCATCTATCCAGACCAAGAGTTCTTTTTAGCCAAAATGGCTCCTCAAATTAGAGATCATACGTTTGCACTTGGTTTGAAGACAACCTTTAATGAATGGAATTTTGACGTCAGTTCTATCTTAGGTAAGAATAGAATTGATTATTATATCGAAGATTCATTTAACCAATCTTTTGCAGGAGGTAGTCCTTCCGATTTTTATAATGGGGCTCATGAATTTAGCCATGTGGTTAATAATTTGGACATTAATAGAACCTTTTACGATGCGGGACTTGAAGCTTTATCTGTAGCTTTTGGTTTAGAACACAGAACAGAAAACTTTGTAACCGAAGAAGGTGAATTTGCTTCTTACGGGGACGGAGAGTCACCCGATGCACAAGGAGGTAGAACAGGTTCAGAATCTTTTGGAGGTTTTAGCCCAGAAAACGTATCAGACGATTACAGATCTAATGTTGGTTTTTATACAGACATCACAGCAGATTTTACAGAATCATTTTTAGTGAGTGGTGCTTTACGTTATGAAGATTATAGTGATTTTGGTTCTAATGTAAGTTGGAAATTAAGCTCTAGATATAAACTTGCTGATGATAAATTGGTCATAAGAGGTTCTTTGAGTAGTGGTTTTAGAGCACCATCTTTACACCAAGTCTATTATACAGCTACAACAACGACCTTAACAACCAATGGGATTCAGCAAAATGGAATTTTAAACAATGCCAACCCTGCTTTAAGAGCACTTGGTATTCCTGAGCTAGATGCTGAAACATCTTTTAACTTAAGTGGAGGTTTTACATATAGATTCAATAAAAATTCTGGAATTACTGTAGATGCTTACCAAATTGATGTGGATGATAGGATTGCCCTTTCTGGACAAGTTACAGCCACAGGAGATGCGAGTAGCCCTATTGATCAAACTCTAGAGAATGTTGGAGTGGGTTCTGCTGGTTTTTTCTTGAATGCTATAGATACAAGAACAAGAGGTATTGATATTGTATACAGCTATAGCAATATAGAATTAGGAAGAGGTTTTTTAAGTGGAAGTATAGCTGCCAATTTCAATGAAACAGAAGTGCAAGGAACTAATTTTCCTGAATTTATTGAAGACAATGATTTAGGAGATGCTATATTTTCGAGAGAAGATATATCCAGAGTCGAAAGCTGGAGACCTCAAGAAAAAGTCGTTGCTACGGCTAGTTATGAAATCGATAAGATTACCGCAAATGTATCTTTGATGTACTATGGTTCCGTGACTTACAGACATCCGAATGCTCCTACAAATGAGGTTAACAATGATGCCACCTATGGAGGTAAAACCTTAACAGATTTGAGTGTTAACTATGCGTTTACAGACAATATCAATTTTACCTTGGGCGTGAACAATTTATTTGACGTTTTCCCTGATACTTTTGCGGAAGCTTATGCATCAACTGGTGGAACACCTCAAGATAGAAATTTAGATTTCGTAGGAAGATTTAAATACCCGTGGCAAACCACACAATTCGGTATTGACGGAACTCGAGTCTTTTCTCAATTAAATATTAGTTTCTAAAGTTTAATTTATATTATTTTTTTAACCTCCTGTTTTTCTTAAGCAGGAGGTTGTTTTTTATGTGATGCGATCAATACAGTAGAGCTAAACTAGGATACAAGGCCAATACTCCAACTTACCTTTGAGCATCAAAACCAATTAATATTGACAATCCAGTTTATAGTGATACGCTATGTTATATCTTAAGTTGGGGTAAATCCTGATGAATTTTAAAGAAGATAATTAAATTTCAATGTAGAAGTAATACCAAATTATATTTATAATGCCGTATGAATAAATTGAATTATTTTTTGATTGATTGATTGAAATCAAAAATAACTAGCATAGCCTTAGCTACGGTAATTATTTTTGATGAAAAGCAGG
>Ga0136553_1000159_pt1 | contig 24417 bp, 24 predicted proteins | sample AntRauTorckE5430_FD_101384 | JGI IMG/M metagenome (GOLD analysis project Ga0136553, IMG submission 101384) | Saline lake microbial communities from Rauer Islands, Antarctica - Metagenome Torckler E5 #430 | ecosystem: Environmental > Aquatic > Non-marine Saline and Alkaline > Saline | place... | reverse complement strand
GCCACCACGAGCGCCGCGTCACTGGCCGCCAGCGCGTCATGCGCAAGGCGCGCGCCCTCGGGATCGGTGAGCACCGCGCGCGCGCCCTGCGACAGCGCGGTCGGAATGAACGATGCACCATGCGCCCGGACACCGGGCAGGGCCGCAAAAAGCATGCCGTCGCGCACCGCACGGCTGTCGACGGCCAAACCCGTCACCTCTCGCTGACGGCCCGCCATCGCGGTCAGGCCAAGCTCGGCCAATGTTCTGATCTGCCGCGCCACGTCGCTTGCCCCGCTTCAGTTGGATACCTGTCTTATACCAGCCAGATCGAGGGGTTCAATCGCGGGGCGCAGGCCCATCAGCGGCGCGACACGGCGGATCATCTCGGCCGCGACCGGCACAGCGGTCCAGCCGGCGGTGCGGCGCGGCGTCTCGCCCGAGGTCTCCACCGGCTCGTCGAGCGTGACCACAAGCACGTATCGGGGATTGTCGGCGGGGAACATGCCGGCGAAGGTCGAGATCACCTTGTCGTCGTAATATCCGCCCGTCGGTTTGGGCTTGTCGGCGGTGCCGGTCTTGCCGCCGACGGCATACCCTTCCACCTCGCCAAGGCTCGCGGTGCCCTCGGTCACGACCTCGCGCAGCATCTTGCGCATCGCGCTCGCGGTCGCCTCGGACATCACGCGGGGGCCGGGCGCGTTGGCGTCGTCCCGCAACAGGGTGGGCACGATCCGCCGCCCGCCATTGGCGATCGTGGCATAGGCGGCGGCCAGATGCATCGGGCTGGTCGACAGCCCGTGCCCGTAGGAGATCGTCATCGTCGAGATCTCCGACCAGTTCCTCGGCAACAGGGGCTTGCTGCCCGAGGCTTCGGTGATTTCCAGCGGCGAGGCCTCCATGAAGCCCAGCTCGCCCAGAAACGCCTTCTGCCGGGTCGCGCCGATCTCCATCGCGACGCGCGCGGTGCCGACATTCGAGGATTTCACGATCACCTTCGCGGCGCTCAGCTCGGGGCCGTAATTGCGGAAATCGCGGATGCGGAAGCGGCCCCATGTCAGCGGGGTCTCGGTGTTGATCTTGGTGTCGGCGTTGATCAGACCCAGATCCATGGCCTGCGCGATGGCGAACACCTTGAACACCGAGCCCAGCTCGTAGACGCCCTGCACCGCGCGGTTGAAAAGCGGGCTGTCATCGGGATTGCCACTGGTGGGCAGGGCAGGCCGGTCATTGGGGTCGAAATCCGGCAGCGAGGCCACCGCGACCACCTCGCCGGTGCGCGCCTCCATCAGGATGCCCGACGCGCCCTTGGCGTTCATGATCCTCATGCCGCCATTCAGCACCTGCTCCATCGCCGCCTGCACGCTGAGATCGAGCGACAGCGTCAGCGGCTCGTGCGCGCGGGCGGGATCGCGCAGCCGCTCGTCGAGAAATTTCTCGATGCCCGCGACGCCCACCACTTCGGCGGCATGAACGCCCTCGCGCCCGAAACTGGCCCCGCCCAGCACATGCGCGGCCAACCGCCCGTTGGGATAAAGCCGCATCTCGCGCGGGCCGAACAGCAGCCCCGGTTCGCCGATGTCATGCACCGCCTGCTGCTGTTCGGGGCTGATCGTCTTGCGGATCCACAGGAACTTGCGATCCCCGGTGAAATCCCGGATCAGCCGCGCGCGGTCCAGACCCGGAAAGATCTCGACCAGTTTGTCTGCGGCATGTTCGGGATCGACCATGTCGGGGGGCTGCGCATAAAGGCTGTGGGTGTCGAAATTCGTGGCAAGGATGCGCCCCGCGCGGTCCGTGATATCGGCGCGCTGCGCGAGGATCCGCGCGCCCGCAACGCTGGTGCGCGGCTCGCCCGGCTCGCTATGCGCCAGCAGCGCCATGCGCCCGCCGACCAGCCCGAAGGCGCAGAAAAACAGCGCCGCCAGCACCAGAAGCCGCCCCTCGGCGCGGCGCCGGGCGCGGTCGCGCATTTCCTCATGGCGCAGGCGGATGTTCTCGCGCTCGATCGCGTCGGGATTCTCGCCCCGGCTGCGTGCCTCGAGGATGCGCGCGAGCGGGCGCAACGGGGTGCGGGTCATTGCGCGGGCTCCATGTTCGAGACATCGACGGGATTGGTGATCGCCAGATAGGGCGGCGGCGGGAAGGCGACCTGATCGATACGCCCGAACTGGTCCGATCGCATCGGCATCAGTTCCAGCCGCTCGTAATTCAGCTCGACCAGATCCATCAGCCGGTCGGGCCGGTTGAGATAGGCCCATTCGGCATTGAGCACCCGCAGCCGGTGGCGTGTCGCGGCGATGGCCTGTTGCAGGCCTTGCGCACGGGTCTGTGCCTCCTGGGTGCGGTAATTCTCGCGGTAGGCCCAGAAGGCGAGGCCGATCACGGCCAGCGATGTCACGACGTAAAGCAGGCTGCGCATCATGGTCCTCGCTTGAGCATCGGCATGCCGATCGCCGCACGATCCGCCGGGCCGGCCGGGGCCGCCGTGCGCTGCGCCACGCGCAACTTGGCGCTGCGCGCGCGCGGGTTCTCGGCCAACTCGACCGCATCCGGCCCGATGGCCTTACGCGATTTCAGGGTGAATTGCGGGTCGGGTTCGGCTTGCGCGGGGGCATGGCGGCTGCCACCCCCCATGGCCCCGGCGCGCGCCTGCATGAACCGTTTGACCATCCGGTCCTCGATCGAATGAAAGGTCACCACCGCAAGCTGTCCACCGGGGCGCAGCGCGCGCTCGGCGGCCTCCAGCCCGTCGATCAGCGCTGCGTATTCGTCATTCACCGCGATCCGGATCGCCTGAAAGCTGCGCGTGGCGGGATGGGTCTGGCCCGGCTTGGGGCGCGGCAGGCAGCGCTCGACGATCCCGGCCAGGTGCAGCGTGGTCTCGATCCGCGCCTCCGCGCGCGCCCGACCGATGGCCCGCGCGATCCGACGGCTCGCGCGCTCTTCGCCGTAAAGGTACAGGATATCGGCCAGTTCCGCCTCGGGCATCTCATTCACCAGATCAGCGGCGCTCAGGCCCGCTTGGCTCATCCGCATGTCGAGCGGGCCGTCGCGCATGAAGGAAAAGCCCCGCCCGGCCTCGTCAAGCTGCATCGACGACACGCCGAGATCGAGCACGACACCGTCGAGATCTTCGGCGTAGTCGTCCATCCGCGCGAAATTGCCCTCGACCAGCCGCAGCCGGTCACCGTAAGCCGCGCCCCAACCTTCGGCCATGCGCAGCGCGGCCGGATCACGGTCCACGCCGATCACCCGTTCCGCCCCGGCCTCGAGCAGCCCGCGCGCATAGCCCCCGGCCCCCAGCGTACCATCCAGCCAGACGCCCGAAACCGGCGCCACCGCCGCCAGAAGCGGCCGAAGCAGAACCGGCACATGGCCGGCCTCATCGGGGGTTTGCGCGGCCGCAGCCATGGCTCAGACCCCGCCCGGATTGTCGAGCAGCGTGAGCGGGTCAAAATCCTCGGGCTGAGAGGCAAGCCAGTCCTGGGTCTTCGGGGCCTCCTCGGCCTCGTAGGTCTCGGGGTTCCAGATCTGGAACGTGTCACCCGCCGCGATGAAAAGCGCTTCGCCGTCGAGCTGAAGCTTCTCGCGCAGCTTGGCCGGCAGCACCAGACGCCCGGTCTCGTCGATGCTCGTCGGATGGCTGTGGCCATGCATCATGGTCTCGAGGATCTTGCGCGCGTTCGAGCCGCGCGGCAATGCGGCGATCTTGGCGTCGACCTCCTGCATCGCCTCCATCGTGTAGCAGTCGAGGCATTTGCGGCGGGGATCACCGTAGACGATGACAAGCTCGGGGTTGAGGCCGTCCGTCCAGTTCGGGTCCGAGGCTTCGATGACGCGGCGAAACAATGCCGGGATCGAGACCCGGCCCTTGCCGTCCACCTTGTGCGTGCTTCTGCCTCTGAATACCCGACCCACTGCCTCGCTGGTCCTTCTTGCGCCCCCGGCTGCGTGACTGCGTGCGTGCAAACACGAAAACAGCGGGCTGATCTGCTGCCACCGATCAACCCGCCGCCCTCGTCCCGTCTAGCGGGGTGTCCGACTGCGCGCGCCACCTGGGGGGATGTCTGCTCGCCCGCGCGCCGGATCTCTTTATGCGATGAAAGCGGGTGCCTGTATGAAACCTGACTTGGGAGTTTTCGGGGTCTTGTCGCCCCTCTTTGTTCCCGTCCTCATCGTGTTACATGGATACTACGGGAATTGCTCCCATAGCAATGAATTTCTGCCTCTTGCATCATGGAACAGGGCTTGTGACCGTGCTGAAACCTAAAATCCAGCGTTCAATTGCGGGTTACATTGTCTTATATGGGTGTATCTGAGGAAATTTCCACAATATATACCCCTGATATCTCAGGCCTATAATTTCCCATGATTTCCAAGAAAATTTCCGAAAATCCTAGAAACAGCCCCTGATATCACGCTTACAGGGATGATCCGGCGCAGTTTTCGCAGGTTCTCAAGGCGACTCACATGGTTTTGATTCGTCATTGCCCCCGGGTCAGACCCGTGCTCTGGCATCGCCCATGCTTTCCCATGCGCGCGGATGAAACTGTTGCAAAAGGCTTGCACGGCGGCGGCGCACGGCCTGTGCGGGCCTACAGGTCAGCCGCGCGGCGCGTCACGCGTCCAGCCACTTGTACATCACCCGCGCATCCACCAGCCCGGCCGTCGGGTGATGGAACGCGCGCGGCAACCGGCCCACGGTCCCGAATCCCATCCGCTCCCATAGCGCGATCGCGCCGGTATTGGTCTCGACCACGAAATTGAACTGCATCGCACGGTAACCCAGGCTGCGCGCCTCGAACTGCGCGCGCAGGCACATCGCCCGCGCCAGACCCTGCCCGCGGGCCTGCGCGGCCACGACGAAGCCCGCATTGCAGACATGCGCGCCGCCGCCCGGCTGGTTGGTCTTGAGGTAGAAGGTGCCCCCGATCTCGGCACCGATCTCGCCCCCGCGCTCGGCCACATAGGTGGCGCGCGGGGCTTCCATCCAGAGCGCGCGCACCGCCGCGCGCGACAGGCGCGGGTCGATCGCGTAGGTCTCGCCGGCGCGGATCACGTCGCGCAGCATCGGCCAGAGGGCGGCGAAATCCGCCGCCGCTGCGGGCCGGATCGTGATCCGCCCCGCAGCGCTTTCATGGCGGCCCCGGTCAGGCGTTGACATCGACCACGACGCGGCCCTTCACCTGACCGTTCAGGATATCGCGCCCCAGCCCGGGCAGATCGCCGAGGCTTGCGGGCTGCACCATCGCCTCGAGCTTGTCCATCGGCAGATCTCGCGCGATCCGCTCCCATGCGCGCAGACGGCCCTCGTAGGGCTGCAGCACGCTGTCGATTCCCAGAAGGTTCACACCGCGCAGGATGAACGGCGTGATCAGCGCGCCCTCGATCGCGGCCCCGCCGGCCAGACCAATGGCGGCCACTGAACAGCGCATCTGCATCTGCTTGAGCACCCGGCCCAGCATCGCACCGGCCACCGCATCGACGCAGCCCGCCCATTTCTCGGCCTCAAGCGGCTTTTTCGTGACCTCGCTCAGCTCCTCGCGCGGTACGATCTGCGCCGCACCCAAGCCCCGCAGATAATCCTCCTGCTCGGGGCGTCCGGTGACGGCGGCCACCTCGTGACCCAGATGCGCGAGGATCGCGGTCGCCACGGATCCGACGCCGCCCGCGGCCCCGGTCACAAGGACCGGCCCGTCGCCCGGTTTCAGCCCGTGATCTTCCAGCGCCATCACCGCAAGCATCGCCGTGAAGCCGGCGGTGCCCACGGCCATCGCCTGACGTGTGTCCAGACCCTTCGGCAGCGGCACAAGCCAATCGGCCTTGACCCGCGCCTTCTGCGCGTAGCCGCCCCAATGCGCCTCGCCGACGCGCCAGCCGGTCAGCACGACCTTGTCGCCGGGGCTGTAGCGGTCGTCGTCGCTCGCCTCGACGGTGCCGGCGAAATCGATCCCCGGCACATGCGGATAGGTCCGCACGAGGCCCCCGCCCGGCCCGATGCACAGCCCGTCCTTGTAGTTGACGGTGGAATACTCGACCGCGACCAGAACCTCGCCGCCGGGCAGATCCTCCTCCGAGATCTGCTTGATAGCGGCGGATGTCTTGCCGCTGCCCTCGTCCTTCTCGACGACCAATGCGTTGAACATGTCTGTCTCCTTTTGCATGTGCGGGGCCAACCCCCTGCTTCATCTTGCCAGAAATACTCCGGGGAGCGCGAGGGGCTGGCCCCTCGCTCCCGCACTCAACGACCGGTTCAGGCCCCGATTCAGGCCCAGAACCGCTCTTGCACCACCCCGCGCCGTTCGCCATCGGGGGTGATGATCCGCAGCTCGCATCCCGGCTCCCAATCGGTCATCCGCACCATGCCGATCGCCACGTTGGTCTGATGATCTGGCGACCACGCGGCGGAACTGATCCGGCCCACGCGATGGCACGTCTGCGCCAGCACAGGCCACCATTCGACACAAGGCGGCACCGCGCCGCCCTCGATGGCGATGGCGCGGATCTGCTGCACGGGGCCCACCTTGGCGACGCGCAACAGCGCATCGCGCCCGATGCAGCCGATCGCGGTATGGGTGTTGCAGAACCGTTCCAGCCCGCATTCATGCGGCGTGTTGTCGTCGGTCATGTCATTGCCATAGCTCAGCAATCCGCCCTCGATCCGCTCGATCAGGTTGGGACAACCGGCGCGCACGTCCCATGGCCTGCCCGCCTCCATCAGCGCCTGCCACAGCGGCATGCCGATGTCAGCCCCCTCGACATAAATCTCGAACCCGCCCTGCTTGGAATAGCCCGACCGCGCGATCACCATCTCGCGGCCCTGAAAATCGAAAAGCCCGAAGCGGAAAAAGCGGATATTGCGCACGCTCTCGCCAAAGACCGCCGCCATCAGGTCCTCTGCGTACGGGCCCTGCACCGCCAGCGGGGACACGTCCGGCTCGTCCACCAGCACGTCCAGCCGCCAGCCATGCGCCGTCGCCCGCACCCAGTAAAGAAGATCGGAATCCGCGATCGAGATCCACCAGCGATCCTCGGCCAGCTTCACCGCCACCGGATCGTTGAGCATGCCACCGGTCTCGTCGACGATCGGCACATAGGCGCATTGGCCGGGCATCATGCCGCGCAGATCGCGCGGTGTCAGCATCTGCATCAACCGCCCGGCATCGGGGCCGCGCAACTCCACCTGACGCTCGACCGACACGTCCCAGACCTGCACCGCGTCCTTCAGGTGGCGGTAATCCTCCTCGATGGATCGGAACATCGTGGGCAGCAGCATGTGATTGTAGACCGTGTAGGCCTTGACCCCCGCCGCCTCGACGCCTTGCGAGAACGGCGTGCGCCGCAACCGGCGTGACAGCGACAAAAGCGGCGCGGGCGTCATGCCATTTCCTCCTCGGGCATGAAGACAAGATCCGTCACCGGCGCGGCCAGACCCGCGCGCGTCATCATCGCATGGACCTGCCCGCGGTGATGCGTCTGGTGGTTGAACATGTGGATCATGCAGACGGCCAGCGGCCGCGTGAGCCGCGCGCCGGTCGCACCCGACTGCCATGTCAGATCGCCGGTCAGATCGAGGCTGCGCACATCCTCGGCCCAGAGGCTGATCCGCCCATCGGTGGCAAAGCGCGCAGCCCCCCACGCCGCCCCCGTGGGGGTCAGCGCGGTGCTCTCGGCGATACCGCCTTCGGGGCGCACCTCCTCGACCCCGAACCGGTGCAGCCACAGACGGTCCGCCCAAAGAATATGGTTCAGCGTCCCGAGAATCGAACCGAAATGCGCCCCGTGATCTTCGGTCAGCAGCTTCAGGCTGACGCCGTCCACCCCGCGCATGATCTGCGCGTTCTGCCACGCATTGTAGCGCGCCATCATCCGCAGATGATCCGCCGTCAGCAGCATCAGCGCGGGCCTTTCCAGTCGATCTGACAGATCTCGGCGCTGCGCCCGTCGAAATCCCAAACCCGGCCAAAGGCGCGCACCCGGCCCTTGGTGGCGGTGGCGACGGTGATGTCGGGACCCATCCAGTATTCGGTATTGGTGACGACGATATCCTCGCCGCCATGCCCCTCGACCGGCACCACCTCGCCCTGGATCTTCTTGCCGACCATCAGGCGGCGCGCCTTGCCTTCGGTCTCGAACACTACCGGCGCCCGCTCGGCACCCAGAAATTCGCTGACCAGCACCCCGAACAACCCCGTGGTGCCGCGCGCGCGGCCCGAGAATATGTTGACCAGAGCCGCGTAAGCGTCCTCGCTGGCGCGCTCGTCGATATAGGCGGCGGCCTTCCAGTTGCCGCGCGCCATCAGGCCGGGGATCTCCAGCATCAGGCCGACATTCAGCCCCGACAGGTCCGTGTCGCCATACTGGCCCGCGTCGATGCGCACGCCCGACCAGGCCTGGCAGTAGCCCTCGGTGGGCGCGTGCCGGCCCAGCGAGATCACGCAGGGGCAGAACACCGTGCAGTTGCAGTTGAGGATCAGCTCCCCCCGGATCGTCCAGGGCACCGTGCCCACGTTCGCCTCGTCCAACGCCATCTCCGCTCTCCTCCGTTTGTCAGATCGTCGTGACCAGCATCCAGCCCGCCCCCGCCAGCAGCGCCACACCCAGCGGCCGCGTCAGCCAGCGCCCGAGATCGGGCAGCTTTTCCAGAACCATGATCACCGTGGCCAGCCCCATGAAGGCCAGGTTCATCACCCCGCCGACAAAGGCCAGCGCCATCAGCGCCCAGCAACAGCCCAGACAGACAAGCCCCAGCCGCACACCGTTGCGCAGCGCGCCCTCGTCCCAATGGGCCATGAAGAAGGCCAGCGGACGGCGGCATCGCGACAGGCAGGCCTCTTTCAGCGGGCTGAACTGATAGGCCCCCGCGACGGCCAGCAATACCGCCGACAGAAGGCCTGACCGGCTGTCACCGAACGCGCTCAGCACCCCCGCCTGAAACAGGACCATCTGCGCGCCCGCCGCGATCACCGAAAACCCCAGCCAGACCGCGAGATAGCCCGCGGCCAGTGCTGCGAATCGCGTCTCGGCAGAGTGCGCGAGATCGTCATAGGTGGCGAATGCGGGCAGCACCGTGGGTGCCATCATCGCCGCCGACATCAGCGCCCACATGGCGGTGATGCGCAGGAACCCGGCGGCGTCTGGCGTGAGAATGCACAGGCTTTGCAGGAAGTCCGCGCCATAGATCTGCGCGCCGATCCGCAGATCTGCCGGCAGCGCCATCGCGTAAAGCATGCCCCACGCCCCGAGGATCAGGCCGAACAGCGCCAGCCAGTGGACGCCTCCCATGCGCCTGAACCGCAAGGCAATCATCGCCAGCCTCCCCGGATCCTCATCCCTTGACCAGCAGAGTGTCATAGATTTAAATGTCAGACAAATGAAAATCGATCCCGACAGCAAGGGTGACCTTTCGGCCCGGATCGCCCGGTCCATCCGGGACGCGATCGTCGCGGGGCGTCTCGTCGTCGATGAACGCCTGCCATCAGAGGCCGAACTGGCCGACCGGTTCGCGGTGTCCCGCCCCACGGTGCGCGAAGCGCTGAAACGGCTTGCGGCGCAATCGCTGATCCGTACACAACGCGGGGCCTCGGGCGGTGCCTTCGTCAACCGTCTCAGCTACCCCGAGGCGTACGGCCAGCAGATCACCACATCGACGCTGCTGCTGTCGATGAACGATATCAGCTTCGAGGTGGCCTGCGAGGCGCGCTTCGCGCTGGAGCGGGCCTGCACGCCGCTCGCCGCCGCGCGCCGCACGCCCGAGACGCTGGCCACCATGCGCGCCGAGCTTGACCGCCAGACACAGGCTGGCCTGACGGACGAGGAATTCTGCGCCTCCGACGTGGCCTTTCACCGCGCGCTCGTCGACAGCGCGGTCAACCCGGTGCTCAGCTACCAGCTTGCCGGGGCAGTCGAGGCGATGCAGCCGCTGATGAACATGATCACCTTCACCGCCCGCTCCCGCGAGGCGATCGTGGGCTTTCACAGCCGCATCGCCGACGCGATGGAGGCGCAGGCAGCCGACACCGCGCAAACCACCCTCAGCCAGCTCGAGGCCTACACGCTGACGCTCGGGCGCTATGTCATGGCCGCCCGCGCCGGGCCGCGCAAACCGGACTGACCGCCGCCAAGGCTTATCCGTTGTAACGCCTTCGGCGAGGGTATTTGGACCAGGAAGAAACCCCAAGGCTGACCTGATGCGGTGGATGCCCCCAGCCGACGGCATCGAATGTGCCGTGACGGTTTCGACAGCAGACATTCTACGAAAGAAATGATCCGAAGCTATGCGGGCAAAGTCTACGGGCGTTACCACGGAAATCATGCGGGCGCGCACGAACCCGAAAAGCGCAGGCTCCGGGCAGCGATATGAACTGAACAGGCACAGCCCAGAAACCTGATACCCGGAGTGATATCCCCTTGCACGCCTCTTGAGAGAAGTCTAACACCTGCACCTGCTTGGCGAGTTGGCGGAGTGGTTACGCAGCGGATTGCAAATCCGTGTACGGGGGTTCGATTCCCCCACTCGCCTCCAAGCGTTTTCAAGGACTTGGCTATCTGGCGTCTCTGCGCGGACCGCGCCGTTCACGGGTGCGTTTACAGTCTTGTTCATCCTTCGGCCCTTTTTGCGTGCGCCGGCTTGACCAGCACACCGTCGATTTCGTCTGGCGACATGCCGGCGTGATCCTCGATCACGTTCGCCGCGTCGCGCACCGACCAGACCATGTGGTTCGCGATTTCGGCAAGGGACAGGCCCGCATTCAACAGCCGCGGTGCCCCCGTCCCGCGCGCAACGCCACAGTCGACGCCGCGTTCCTCGACACGCCCGGGTGGTTCCTGCGCAAACCGCCGCACCCACCGAAAATCCCGATTTCCGTCTGGATCAACCCACCAAACCCAGCCGAAGGAAATGAAACACGGGGCGGCGTCCCCGCCCCTTGAGTGAATTAAAAAAGGGCCGCCGGCGGGATTCGCCAGCGGCCCCATGTCGAGACATCAAACGGAGTTCAGCCCTGCGCCGCCTTGGCGACCTCGGCGGCGAAATCCTCGGACTTCTTCTCGATGCCCTCGCCCACCTCGAACCGCACGAAGCCGCTGATCTCGGTCCCGGCCTCCTTGGCGGCGGCCTCGACCGTCAGGTCGGGGTTCATCACGAAGGATTGCCCGAGCAGCGTCACCTCGGCCATGAATTTCTTCATCCGGCCCTTGATCATGTTCTCGATGATGTTCTCGGGCTTGCCGGATTCGCGGGCGATTTCCATCTGCACCTGCTTTTCCTTCTCGATCACCGCCGGATCCAGCTTCGTCTCGTTGAGCGCGGCGGGATTGCTTGCGGCGACATGCATCGCCACCTGGCGGGCGAACGCCTCGTCGCCCGAGAAGGCCACGAGAACGCCGATCTTGCCCATGTTGTCTGCGGCGGCATTGTGGACATAGGACACCACGCCATCGCCCTCGATCCGGGCCATCCGGCGCAGCGACATGTTCTCGCCGATGGTGGCGATCTTGTCGGTGATCGTGTCGGCCACGGTCTTGCCGCCCAGATCGGCGGTCATCAGTGCGTCGATGTCCGCCGCGTCGATCGCGGCCTCGGCGATCCCGGCCACCATGGCCTGAAAATCGGCGTTCTTGCCGACGAAATCGGTCTCTGAATTGACCTCGACCGCGACACCCGTGCCGCCCTTCACCTTGACCGCCACGAGCCCCTCGGCCGCGGTGCGACCGGATTTCTTTGCGGCCTTCGACAGGCCCTTGGTGCGCAGCCAGTCGATGGCGGCCGCCATGTCACCATCGGTTTCGGTCAGGGCCTTCTTCGCGTCCATCATCCCTGCGCCCGTGCTGTCGCGCAGTTCCTTCACCATTGCAGCAGTGATCGCCATCTCGGCTCTCCTCACATCTCATCAAATCGCCGGGGCGGGAGAACCCTGCCCCGATATCGGTGTCATAGCCGGTCTCAGGTCGCCGCGCTTTCGGTCTCGGCGAGCGCTTCTTCCGTCGGGGCGTCTTCCATGGCACCCAGATCGACGCCGGCGGCGCCCATCTGCGCGGTCATCCCGTCAAGCGCTGCCCGGCTGACCAGATCGCAGTAAAGCGCGATCGCGCGCGCCGCATCGTCATTGCCGGGGATGATGTGATCGATGCCGTCGGGCGAACAATTGGTGTCGACGATCGCCACGACCGGGATGTTCAGCTTCCTGGCCTCGGCCACCGCAAGCGCCTCTTTCTTGACGTCGATGACGAACAGCATGTCCGGCACGCCGCCCATCTCGCGGATACCCCCGAGCGAGGCCTGAAGCTTGGCCTGATCGCGCTCGATGCCGAGACGCTCTTTTTTGGTGAGGCCTTCGCCACCGGCGTCGAGGATCTCGTCGATCTCGTTCAGCCGCTTGATGGATTTCGAGACGGTCTGCCAGTTGGTCAGCGTCCCGCCGAGCCAGCGATGGTTCATGTAATATTGCGCGCAGCGTTCGGCCGCGTCGGCGATCGGCTGCGCCGCCTGCCGCTTGGTCCCCACAAAGAGGATCCGGCCGTTTTTCGCGACCGTCTCGCGGATCGCGTTGAGCGCCGCGTCCAGCATCGGGACGGTCTGCGTCAGGTCCATGATATGGATGCCGTTGCGGGCACCATAGATGAACTCGCCCATGCGCGGGTTCCAGCGCTGCGTCTGGTGGCCAAAATGCACGCCAGCTTCCAACAGCTGACGCAACGTGAACTCGGGAAGAGCCATGTTTCGTTTCCTTTCCGGTTTGCGCCTTGACACGGGATGAGAAGCGAAATGCTTCAACCGGTGGACCTGTCGGGGATGTCTCTCCCGATGGCCCGCCCGTGCCTGCGGATTTATCGTGCAGCGCACATAGCCCCCTCGCGCGCGGGGCACAAGACCCGCCGGGCATTTTCGGCGACCCGGATCGCGTGGCCCATTGTGAGAGGGCGGAAATGTGCCTAGAACGCGCGGTGAAAAAACTGCGGACCTGTCATGACCACGCCATTCGAAGACCCATTGATCAACCACAAGAAACCACGGCGGTTCGCCAGATTGCGCACCAGCTTTCTGACCGGTCTGATCGTCATCGCGCCGGTCGGCCTGACGATCTGGCTGATGTGGACGCTGATCGGATGGGTCGACGGGTTCGTACTGCCGCTGATCCCCGACCGGTATCAGCCCGAGCAATATCTCGGCATCAACTTTCGCGGCGTCGGCGTGGTGATCTTTCTGGTCTTCACGGTCATCGTGGGCTGGATCGCCAAGGGGCTGATCGGGCGGTCGCTGATCCGGTTTGCCGAATCCTTGGTCAACCGCATGCCGGTGGTCCGGTCGATCTATTCCGGCGCCAAACAGATCGCCGAAACGGTCTTCGCCCAGTCCGAGCGCAGTTTCCAGAAGGCCTGCCTGATCCAGTATCCGCGCAAAGATATCTGGGCCATCGGCTTTATTTCGTCCGACACCAAGGGCGAGGTGAACGCCAAGGCGCACACCGCCAGCGACATGGTCAGCGTGTTCGTCCCGACCACGCCAAACCCGACCTCGGGGTTTCTGCTGTTCTTCCCGCGCGAGGACGTTATCGAGCTAGACATGACGATCGAGGATGCCGCGAAACTCATCATCTCGGCGGGCCTCGTCTATCCCGGCGAGAAAACGCCCGATGAGATCGCACAAGATAGGTCTTAGGCGTTTCTTCTGGCGCCGGATATCCCGGCGGAGGCGCGACGGGGGCAGAGCCCCCGCCGGTCCCCCGAAATCAGAGCGCCGTCCAGCCGCCATCGACGCTGATCGTCGTGCCGGTGATCTGCGCCGCCGCATCCGAGCACAGGAACAAGGCGGTGCCGCCGAGCTGCTCGGTGGTGGCGAATTCCTTGGATGGTTGCCGCTCCAGCATGACCTTCTCGATCACCTCGTCGCGCCCCATCCCGTATTTCTCCATCGTGTCGGGGATCTGGCCCTCGACCAGCGGGGTCAGCACATAGCCCGGGCAGATCGCGTTCGCGGTGATCGGCTCGCGGGCGGTCTCCAGCGCCACGACCTTGGTCATCCCGACGATCCCGTGCTTGGCCGCCACATAGGCCGACTTGTAGGGGCTGGCGGTCAGGCCGTGCGCCGAGGAGATGTTGATCACCCGGCCCCAACCGGCCTTGCGCATCACCGGCAGCGCCGCCGCGGTGGTGTGAAACGCCGAGCTCAGCATGATGGCGATGATCGCGTCCCATTTCTCGGTCGGAAACTTGTCGATCGGGGCGACGTGCTGGATGCCGGCATTGTTGATCAGGATATCGCAGGCGCCGGCCTTTTCGATCAACGCGCGGCACTGCTCGGGCTTGGACATGTCAGCCTGCACATAGCGCGCCTCGGTGCCGGTCTCGTCGGTGATCTTGCGCGCGATGGCGTGATCCTCGTCGGTGTCGCTGAAGGAATTGAGCACCACCTTCACGCCGTTCCGCGCCAGTTCCCACGCGATCCCGAGGCCGATTCCCGAGGTGGATCCTGTGATGACGGCGGTCTTGCCTTGAACACTCATGCCCGTTCTCCCTTGGTTATGTTGCAGCCGCAGCATATGGGCCGCGCCACCGGATTGCACGGGGATTTGGCGCGCGCCACATCCGCACCGACCCAAAAAAAAACGCCCGCACAAGGCGGGCGTCAAGTCGTTGAGGCAGGTTTCATACAGGCAAGAAACCTATCGAGCAGTAGGAACATTAATAAGCGATCTTGCGCCGCAGTCCAAGCTAAAAGTTTGAAAAGACGTGAATCCGCCCTTACCGTATCATTTCGTTTTCCCCGGTCCCGCGAGGTTTGTGCCCTGAAATGAAAGCCGCCATGTTCCGCAAGATCCGCTCCGGCCTCGCCGCGATGCTTCTCATGGGCGGCGCTCACGCCGCCTCGGCAGACCCCGCGCATGGCATAGCTATGTATGGCGACCCCGCCCTGCCACCTGATTTTGTGTCTCTGCCCTATGCCAACCCCGATGCGCCCAAGGGCGGTCGCGTGGTGACCGGCAATGTCGGCGGGTTCGATTCACTCAATCCGTTCATCCTGCGCGGCAGCCCGCCATGGCAGTTGGCGCATCTCACCCACGAGACCCTGCTGGGCCGGTCCTGGGACGAACCCTTCACGCTGTACGGGCTTCTGGCCGAATCGGTCGAGACCGGCGCGGCGCGCGGCTGGGTCGAGTTCACGCTGGATCCCGCGGCGCGCTTTTCGGATGGCAGCCCGGTCACGGTCGAGGACGTGATCTGGTCTTTCGAGGCCCTCGGCACCCGGGGCCACCCGCGCTATCGCGGCTTCTGGTCCAAGGTGGACCGCATCGAGCAGACCGGGCCGCGCAGCATTCGCCTGACCTTCAACGAGGAAGACCGCGAACTGGCGCTGCTCGCCGGATTGCGCCCGATCCTGCAAAAGGCCCAGTGGCAGGGACGTGATATCGCGGAGGCGGGCATCACCGACATTCCCCTCGGCACCGGCCCCTACACGGTCACCGATTACGAGGTGAACCGCCATGTCACATTGAGGCGCGACCCCAACTATTGGGGGGCCGACCTGCCCTACAGCCGCGGCACGCATAACTTCGACGAGATCCGCATCGAATTCTACGGCGACGGCACGGTGCTGATGGAATCCTTCAAGGCCGGGCTGATCAGCTATGTGCGCGAATTCAACGCCGAGGCCTGGGCGAACGAGTACGACTTCCCTGCCGTCCAGCGCGGCGAGATCGTGAAATCCGAGATCCCGCACGGGCAACCCTCCGGCATGACCGGTTTCGTGATGAACACACGGCAGGAACCTCTGGATGACTGGCGGGTGCGCGAGGCGCTGATCGGCGCGTTCAACTTCGACTACATCAACGACACGCTGACCGGCGGGCGGCAGCCGCGCATCACCTCGTATTTCTCTGGCTCCGAACTGGGCATGGATCACGGCCCAGCGACGGGCCGCGTGCGCGAATTGCTGGAGCCTTTCGCAGGCAACCTGCCGCCGGGCACGCTGGAGGGCTACAGCCTGCCCGAGGGCGATGGCACGGCGCGCAACCGCGCCGGGCTGCGCCGCGCGGTGCGCCTTCTGGCCGAGGCCGGCTGGCGGGTCGAGGATGGCCGGCTGGTCGACGGCTCCGGCACGCCGCTGACCCTCACCGTGCTGTTGCAACAGGACGGGCTGATCGCGCAGGCAACGTCGATGATGGACATCTATGCCCGCGCGCTGTCGCGTCTCGGCATCGACCTGCGCGTCGAGACGGTCGATAACGCGCAATATGCCGAACGCGTGGCGCGATACGACTTCGATCTGACGATGATGCGCCGCTCGCTCTCGCTCAGCCCCGGCAACGAGCAGATGTTCTACTGGGGGTCCGAGGGCGCGGACGCGCCGGGCAGCCGCAACCTCATGGGCATGAAATCTCCGGCCGCCGAGGCGATGATCCGCACCATGCTTCAGGCCGAGGACCGCGACGATTTCGTCGCCGCGACCCGCGCGCTCGACCGGGTGCTGACGGCCGGGCGCTACGTGATCCCGATCCACCGCTACAATGTCGGCCGTATTGCCCACAAGGCAGAGTTGACCTACCCTCGCGACAACCTGCCAATCTACGGCGACGGGATCGGTTTCCTGCCCACGGTTTGGTGGCACGAGGCAGACAAACAGGAACAGGCAGACTGACATGGCCCGAAGATTGCGAAACCTCACTGCGTGTGTCCTGATCGCGCTGATCGCGGGATGCGCCACCGTGGACGGCGTCGGGCGCGACATTTCCGGGGCGGCGCGCGGCGTGCAAAGCTGGTTCTGACGTCCGTGCGCAGACCCGCCCGGCCCCGCGATCATCGGTCGCGCGGGCCAGCCGTTGCGGCCCGATGCCGCGCTGCGGCTTTCCCCTTGACGCGCCCGCCCATCCTGTCAGAACCGCGGCCATGAGTACCGGTATCCTGACAATCGACCTTGACGCCATCGTCGCCAACTGGCGCGCGCTCGACGCGATGTCCCGCAGCGAGACCGCCGCCGTCGTCAAGGCCGATGCCTACGGGCTGGGCGCAGAGCAGGTCGCCCCCGCCCTCGCCCGCGCCGGAGTCCGGCAGTTCTTTGTCGCCATCGCCGAGGAAGGCATGGCCCTGCGCCGCATTCTGGGGCCGGGACCGGCGATCCACGTGTTTTCCGGCCACATGCCGGGCGATGCCGAGATGATCGGCACCGCCGACCTCGTCCCGATGATCAATTCGATCGATCAGATGATCCGTCACGCCGAGGCGCTGCCGGGGCACCCCTCGGGCATCCAGCTTGATACCGGCATGAACCGTCTGGGGATGGAGCCCGCCGAATGGCAGGGCGTGCGCGAGATCGTGCTGGCCCAGGGCCCGGCGCTGATCATGTCGCATCTCGCCTGCGCGGACACGCCCGAGCACACGATGAACGCAACCCAACTCGCCGCCTTCCGCGAGATGACCGAGGGGGCGGGCGCGCCGCTATGTCTGGCCAATACCGGGGCGATGCTGATGGGACCGGAGTTTGATTTCGATCTCGCGCGCCCCGGCATCGGCCTTTACGGCGGACGGCCCTACACCGGGGCCAACCCGGTCGTGACGCTCGATATACCCGTCATCCAGTGCCGCGATCTGGTACCGGGCGAAACGGTCGGCTACGGCAACACGTTTACAGCGACGCGGCCCACCCGCATCGCCACCATTGCTGCTGGCTACGCCGACGGGATCCTGCGCATCATGGGTCCGCACACGCATCTGTTCGCGGCGGGCACGGCCTGTCCCGTGGCGGGCCGCATCTCGATGGATCTCGTCGGGGTCGACATCACCGATCTGGGGCAGGATCCCGACCACCTGCAGATCCTCGGGGCCGATCAGGGGATCGACGTGCTGGCCGACAATGCCGGCACCATCGGATACGAGATCCTGACATCGCTCGGGGCGCGCTACACGCGGCGGTATGTCGGCGGATGAGCGCCGTGCTGGATCTTGTGCTGGGCTTTCTGGCCCATATCGGGCGCGCGACTCTGGCCGGGCTGGCGGGGATCGGGCGTGTCGCCATCTTCGCCGCCGGCACGGTCAGCCATCTGGCGCGCCCGCCCTTCTACTGGCGCGAGTTCGGCCACGCGCTGATGCAGATCGGCTGGCTGTCGCTGCCCGTCGTGGGCATGACGGCGCTCTTCACCGGCGGCGCGCTCGCCTTGCAGATCTACGCCGGCGGCGCGCGCTTCAACGCCGAAACCGTGGTGCCCTCGATCGTGGCCATCGGCCTGACGCGCGAGCTTGGGCCGGTGCTCGGCGGTCTGATGGTGGCGGCGCGGGTGGCCTCGTCGATCGCCGCAGAGATCGGCACGATGAAAGTGACCGAGCAGATCGACGCGCTGATCACCCTCTCGACCAACCCGATGAAATACCTGACCCTGCCGCGCGTGCTGGCCGCCACCCTCGCCGTGCCGGTGCTGGTGGGTGTGGGCGACGTGATCGGCATCATGGGAGGGTTTCTGGTGGGCGTCGGGCGGCTTGATTTCGGTCCGGCGACCTATCTGCACAATACAATCGATTTTCTGGAGCCGTGGGATATCATCTCCGGCCTGATCAAGGGCGCGGTCTTCGGCTTCATCGTGGCGCTGATGGGCTGCTATCACGGCATGACCTCCCGCGGCGGCGCACAGGGCGTGGGCCGCGCGACCAAGACCGCCGTCGTCGCCGCCTCTGTGCTGATCCTCGCCTCCAACTACATCCTGACAGAAGTGTTCTTTTCCGCATGATCGAGCTGCGCGACGTCCACAAATCCTTTGGCGATCTGCGCGTCCTGCGGGGCGTGAACCTGACCGTCGAGACAGGGTCGTCGATGGTGATCATCGGCGGATCGGGCACCGGCAAATCGGTGATCCTCAAATGCATCCTCGGGTTGCTCCGGCCCGATGCCGGGTCGATCCTGCTCGATGGCACGGATATGGCGACGGGCGACCGCGACGCGTTCCTCGCGCGGTTCGGGATGCTGTTTCAGGGTGGGGCGCTGTTTGATTCCCTGCCCGTATGGCAGAACGTGGCGTTTCGCCTGCTGCGCGGCACGCTCAAGCGCCCCAAACCCGAGGCCCGCGAGATCGCCATCGAGAAGCTGCGCCGCGTCGGACTTGAACCGGAGGTCGCCGACAAATTCCCGGCCGAGCTGTCGGGCGGCATGCAGAAACGCGTCGGCCTCGCCCGCGCCATCGCCGCCGCGCCCGAGATCATCTTTTTCGACGAGCCGACGACCGGCCTCGACCCGATCATGGCGGGCGTGATCAACGAGTTGATCCGCGAGATCGTGGTCGAGATGGGCGCGACGGCCATCACCATCACCCATGACATGACCAGCGTCCGCGCCATTTCGGATCACGTGGCGATGCTGCATGACGGGCAGATCAAATGGACCGGCCCGGTCGCCGAGATGGACGCCTCGGGCGATCCCTATCTCGACCAGTTCATTCACGGCCGTGCGACGGGGCCGATCGAAGCGGTTCGCTAAAGCATGTTGCTCAAAAATGGGAACCGGTTTTGAGCTTCTCGAACATGCGAAATCAATAAAATAGAGTGCATCGCGTGAATGTGAATTAACGCGACGCACCCTGACGCCGGACCCAAGAATTTTTCAAAAATTCTTGTCAAAAATCTTTGCAAGATTTTTGCGCCATGCCCGGCAAGACACGGCTACCACAAGAAAAGCGGCGCGGGGTGTCCCCGCGCCGCTTGTTTGCTTTCCAGCCGTGCCGGTCGCTCAGTGCGCGACCGCGCCGCGAGCGGCCTCGGCCTGTTTCAGCGTCGCCTCTGCCGCGGCGGCCTCTTCGGCCTCCTCGTCCCAATCAACGGGCTCGGGCTCGCGCACGAGGGCGATCTTGAGCACGTCGCGCACGTGATCGACGGGGATGATCTCCAGCCCCTCTTTCACGTTATCGGGGATCTCGGCCAGATCCTTTTCGTTGTCGCGCGGGATCAGCACCGTCGTGATGCCCCCCCGCAGCGCCGCGAGCAGTTTTTCCTTGAGCCCCCCGATGGGCAGCGCGTTGCCGCGCAGAGTCACCTCGCCGGTCATGGCGATATCCTTGCGCACCGGGATGCCGGTCAGCACCGACACGATGGAGGTCACCATCGCAAGCCCAGCCGACGGCCCGTCCTTGGGCGTGGCGCCCTCGGGGACGTGCACGTGGATATCCCATTTCTCGAAGCGCGGCGGTTTCACCCCGATCTTGGGCGCGATGGACCGCACATAGGATGAGGCGGCGTCGATCGATTCCTTCATCACGTCGCCAAGCGTGCCGGTGGTCTTCATCCGGCCCTTGCCCGGCAGGCGCAGCGCCTCGATGTTCAGAAGCTCGCCACCGACCGATGTATAGGCCAGCCCGGTGACGACACCGACCTGATCCTCGTCCTCGGCAAGACCGAACTTGTGTTTCCGCACGCCGAGGAAATCGGGCAGGTTCTCGGGCGTGACCTTGATCACCTCAGCCTCGCGCTTGATGATCCGCGTCACCGCCTTGCGGGCGATCTTGGCGATCTCGCGCTCGAGGTTCCGTACCCCGGCCTCGCGGGTGTAGTAGCGGATGATGTCGGTCAGCGCCGCATCGGTCAGCTCGAACTCGCCCTTTTTCAGGCCGCTGTTCTTGATCTGCTTGTCGAGCAGATGCTGCTTGGCGATCTCCAGCTTTTCGTCCTCGGTATAGCCCGCCAGCGGAATGATCTCCATCCGGTCCAGAAGCGGCCCGGGCATGTTATAGCTGTTGGCCGTGGTGATGAACATCACGTTGCTGAGGTCGTATTCCACCTCGAGATAGTGATCGACGAAGGTGCCGTTCTGTTCGGGGTCCAGAACCTCCAGCATGGCCGACGCCGGGTCGCCCCGGAAATCCTGCCCCATCTTGTCGATCTCGTCGAGCAGGATCAGCGGGTTGGTCGTCTTGGCCTTTTTCAGTGACTGGATGATCTTGCCGGGCATCGAGCCGATATACGTGCGCCGGTGCCCGCGGATCTCGGATTCGTCGCGCACGCCACCAAGGCTGATGCGGATGAACTCGCGCCCCGTCGCCCGCGCCACGGATTTGCCAAGGCTCGTCTTGCCGACGCCCGGCGGGCCGACCAAACACATGATCGGGCCTTTCAGCTTTTTCGAGCGCTGCTGCACCGCGAGATACTCGACGATCCGCTCCTTGACCTTTTCCAGGCCGTAGTGATCGGCATCCAGCACGCTTTGCGCCTTGCCGAGATCCTTTTTCACGCGGCTCTTGGTGTTCCACGGAATGCTCAACATCCAGTCGAGGTAGTTGCGCACGACGGTCGCCTCGGCGCTCATCGGGCTCATGTTCTTGAGCTTTTTCATCTCCGCATCGGCCTTGTCGCGGGCTTCCTTGCTCAGCTTGGTCTCGGCGATCCGCGACTCGAGCTCGGCCACCTCGCCTTCACCGTCCTCGCCATCGCCAAGCTCCTTCTGAATGGCCTTCATCTGCTCATTCAGGTAATATTCGCGCTGCGTGCGCTCCATCTGGCCTTTCACGCGAGTCTTGATCTTCTTCTCGACCTGCATGACGCTCATCTCGCCCTGCATCAGGCCGTAGACCTTTTCCAGACGCTCGCTGACGCTCAAGGTCTCCAGCAGGTCCTGCTTGCGGCCCACCTCGATACCGAGATGCCCGGCCACGAGATCGGCCAGCTTGGCCGCATCATCCGAGTCCGACACCGCCGTCAGCGCCTCGTCGGGGATGTTCTTCTTGACCTTGGCATAGCGCGCGAACTCGTCGCCGACGGTGCGCAGCAGCGCCTCGATGGTGGTCGCGTCGCCCGGCGTCTCGGAAATGTATTCGGCCCGCGCCGCGAAATAGTCGTCGTTTTCCATATATTCGGTGATGCGCACCCGCGACACACCCTCGACCAGCACCTTGACGGTGCCGTCGGGCAATTTCAGCAGTTGCAGCACGTTGGCCAGCACGCCGACGCGGTAGATATCGTCCTGCGCCGGGTCGTCCTCGGCCGGGTCGATCTGGCTCGACAGAAGGATCTGCTTGTCATCCTGCATGACCTCTTCCAGCGCCCGCACCGATTTTTCGCGCCCCACGAAAAGCGGCACGATCATGTGCGGGAACACCACGATATCTCGCAGCGGCAGCACCGGGTAAGAAGCATTGAGTTGGTCTTGCATGCTCGTTGTCCTTTTTGGCAAGAAGGCACCGGCCCCGTCATCGCGGCAACCCCGGCCTTCTCCGTTTCATTTGTGTTATAGGTGGGGCGAGGCCCTCTGCATTTCAATATTCACAACGCAGCATGCCCGGTCACCGGCCGTGGCACAAGCGCCCAATGGGGGGTTGGTAAGCGTCCCGCCAGCCGCGAACGGTTCAGACCCGCACGCCACGCCGTCCGGCCAGATCGGTGAAATACTGCCACGCCACCCGGCCCGAGCGCGCGCCGCGCGTGGTCTGCCATTCGATCGCCTCGGCGCGCAGGGTGGCGTCGTCGATTTCCACCCCGTAAGCGTCGCAATAGCCGCGAATCATCGCCAGGTATCCGTCCTGATCGCAGGGATGAAATCCCAGCCACAGGCCGAAACGATCCGACAGCGACACCTTTTCCTCGACCGCCTCGGACGGGTTGATCGCGCTCGATCTCTCATTCTCGATCATGTCGCGCGGCATCAGGTGGCGGCGGTTGGATGTGGCGTAGAACAGCACGTTCTCGGGCCGCCCCTCGATCCCGCCATCGAGCACCGCTTTCAGCGACTTGTACTGCTCGTCCGTCTCGCCAAAGCTCAGGTCGTCGCAAAACAGCAGGAACCGCGCCTCGGCGCCGCGCAGCAGGTTCAGCAGACGCCCGACCGAGGCCAGATCCTCGCGGTGCAGCTCGATGATCTTGAGCGGCAGACCCTGCGCGCGGACGGCGGCATGCACGGCCTTCACGAGGCTCGATTTGCCCATGCCGCGCGCGCCCCACAACAGCGCATTGTTGGCCGACAGACCGCGCGCGAATTGCCGCGTGTTCTCCAGCAGCGTGTCGCGCGACCGGTCGATCCCCACCAGAAGCTCCATCTCGACGCGATTGACCGCTCCGACCGGCTCCAGCCGGTCGGGGGCGACATGCCAGACAAAGGCGTCGGCGGCGTCCAGATCCGGCGCGGTCCGCGGCGCGGGGGCCATCCGTTCCAGCGCGTCGGCGATCCGGTCCATCGGGTCGGCGGTCATTCAGTCCCTTCCCTTGCCATCGTCACGCGCCCCGAGCGGATCTTCCCCGTCATCGCCCGCATCGAACGCCGCCTCGTCCTCGTCATCATCGTCGAACCACAGACCCTGGGCGCGCAGCTCCGCCTCGCGCTTCCTCTCGACGCGGGCCACCAGCCAGATCGACACCTCGTAAAGCCCGTAGACCGTGACGAACAGGATCACCTGGGTGATCACGTCGGGCGGCGTCACCAACGCGGCCAGCACCAGAATGCCCACCATCGCGTATTTGCGCACGCGCTTGAGGCCTTCGGCGCTGACCAGCCCGGTCTTGCCCATCAGCGTCAGAAGCACCGGCAACTGAAAGCACAGGCCGAAGGCGACGATGAACTTGATCGTCAGGTTGAGATATTCCTGCGCCGAGCCCTGGAAGACAACCGACAGGGGTGCTGCCCCCTGCCCGCCCTCGATGGCCTCGCCCTCGCCGCCGAACTGCTGGAAGCCGAGGAAGAAGTCATAGGCCAGCGGCGTGACCACGTAAAACGCGAACGCCGCCCCCAGAAAGAACATGAAGGGCGAGGCCACGAGAAACGGCAGGAACGCGCCTTTTTCCGAGCGGTAAAGACCCGGCGCCACGAACCGCCACATCTGGTTGGCGATATACGGGAATGCCAGAAAGAAACCGCCCAGAAGCGAGACCTTGACGGCGACGAAGAAGCCCTCTTGCGGCGAGATGAAGATCAGGTCGCAATCCTGCCCGCGCTCGGCCAGCACCTGACAAAGCGGGGCGGTCAGGAAATTGAAGATCGGCGTGGCCACGGTGAAGCAGATCACCATGCCGATGATGAACGCGACGACCGAATGGATCAGCCGGTTGCGCAATTCCGCCAGATGCTCGATCAGCGGCGCGCTGCTATCCTCGATCTCGTCGGGGGTGCTCATGTCTTGTCCTCGGCCTTGTCTTCAGCCTTGGGGTCTCGCTTGGCTGCGGTCTTGGACTTGCTCGCAGCTTTCGGCTTTTTCGCGGGTTTGGCCTTCGGCGTGCTCTCGGCATCGGCCCCGGCCTTCTTGGCCCCGGCCTTGGGCGTGCTCTCGGCATCCGTCTGTGCCGCCTGCGTCTCGGCCTCCGCGGTCTTGCGCTTGGTGGCCATCTCGCCGGCCTTTTCGCGGATCTTGTCGGCCTGCGCCTGTCGCTCTTCACTAAGCGGCTTATCGTCCGCCTTGACGTCGCGGGTCGCATCCTCGGTGGTCTTGCGGACCTCGTCCATCGCCGATTTCATCGGGTTAGACGCCGCCTTGAAGCTTT
>Ga0136553_1000158_pt1 | contig 24427 bp, 22 predicted proteins | sample AntRauTorckE5430_FD_101384 | JGI IMG/M metagenome (GOLD analysis project Ga0136553, IMG submission 101384) | Saline lake microbial communities from Rauer Islands, Antarctica - Metagenome Torckler E5 #430 | ecosystem: Environmental > Aquatic > Non-marine Saline and Alkaline > Saline | place... | reverse complement strand
GTGCACGCCATGCTGCACGACTCCCTGGACGCCTTTGCGCGGCTGGACGCCGAACAGGCGCTGCGAGTGATGAAAGAAGACAAACGGGTGGACGAAGAGTATCAGGCTGCCGCCCGCACCCTTCTGACCCATATGATGGAAGATACCCGCAACATATCCCGCTGCATGTCGATCATGTGGGTACTGCGGGCCTTGGAACGGGTAGGAGACCACGCCTGTAACATCGCCGAAAACGTGATTTTCATGGTGAAGGGTGAGGATGTACGCCACACGCCGATGGAAGAGACGGAGCGGGTAGTGGGGCGATAGAGCAAAGTTTAGCGCTGAGCCGAGCTTCGTGTTGATGTCTTGCCGGTTTGGTAGCTGCACCTTTTTTTACAACGGAGATGTATTAAAAGAGTGTGATGGTTGGTTTCCAAGTCAGAAGGTTGTAACTTATTCAGTGTCATAGTTGTCGACTGCATTAGCTGGTATTTCTGACTGTCTTGTTACAGACCATATCTTGGACTTAGAGCGCGATAGGGGGATTTCGCTGGTTTTCGTCTAGGCTGGAGCAGAGATAAGAGTGCCGACACTCGGAAAGCATGAGAAGGGAAGCTTGTGACTGAACAAGTTAGCCATGTCGCTCACGTTAAACAAGATTTTAAAGGGAGCTGGTCCGAGCCCCACCTGCTTCATGAACACCTCGAAAAAGTGGCGGAATTAAGTGCGCGCTTCGCCGAAAAGTGCCAGTCAGAAGGTTGGGGTTTTGCTGCAGGGCTTTGGCACGATCTGGGCAAGTACCGATCCGGCTTTCAAATGTACATCCGTGATGCATCCGGCTTTGAACGTGAGAACGCACACGTTGAACAAGGAGTGCACTCTCCCAGGGTTACGCATTCCACAGCTGGCGCCGTTCACGCAATTAATCAGTGGCCGTCTATTCCAGGTTACATTCTGGCTTATCTCATTAGTGGACATCACTCCGGACTACCTGACTGGTCTGGAGGTCGGGGGTCTTTGGAGCACCGGCTTGCTGAAGCAACAAAAGAATACCAGGAGTCTTTTGCCGCTGGGGTTCCAGAACAACTGTTAACGGCAGCGCAGCCTGCTGTACCAGACGTGGCGCGCAGCCTGAAATCTATTGCTCTCTGGATGCGCATCCTGTTTTCAAGCCTTGTTGATGCCGACTTTCTGGATACAGAAAGTTATATGTGTCCTGAAAATGTTGGCAAAAGAAACCAATACCCGCAGTTAAATGAACTTCATAGTTTGTTTTTCGAAAAAATGAGCACGCTTCAGAAAAACGCCGAGCAAACGCCTCTGAACGTCATTCGGAAATCGATTTTTGAAGCATGCCACCGTGAAGCCTATGAATCCCCCGGTATTTTTAGCCTCACCGTGCCAACAGGCGGCGGTAAAACGCTGGCTAGTTTGGGGTTTGCCCTTGAGCATGCAAAGCAGCATGGCAAGTCCCGAATCGTCTATGCCATTCCCTTTACGAGTATCATCGAACAAAACGCAGACGTATTCCGGGGGTTTTTTGGGGACACCGCGGTGTTGGAACACCATAGCAGCCTGGATGTTGATCAGCGTTCTGAAAACGCCGGCTCCAGACTGGCAGCTGAAAACTGGGATGCGCCTCTTATTGTGACAACCAATGTTCAGCTGTTTGAGTCACTGTTTGCATCCCGCACAAGCCGTTGTCGAAAGCTTCATAACCTGGTTAACAGCATCATCATTCTGGATGAAGCGCAACAGGTTCCCCGGGGTTTTCACGCACCGATTACGCAAGCCATGCAACAGATGAGCGATCATTTCGGCGTGACCTGGGTTCTCTGCACCGCGACTCAACCTGAACTGGGCCAACAAACGGATGCCTTTGACCGAACCATCCACGAAGGTTTGAGCAACATAAGCGAAATTATTCCTGACCCAATTGGCTTGGCTCAGAATCTAAAGCGAGTCGAGATTAAACTTCCGCAAAATGTTGACCAACCTACAACGTGGGAGAGCCTTGCAGAGCAGGTCGCCAATGAAGCCTGTGCCCTGGTTATTGTTAACAAACGCCAAGATGCCAAAACAGTCTACGAACTTTTGCCGGATGACGGGGATGCCTATCATCTATCGGCCAATATGTGTGCGGAACATCGCTCCGTGGTGCTCAAGGCGATTCGTCAGAAACTGATAGCAAGGCGCAATGGTGATACAACGCCTCTTCGGGTGATTAGCACCCAGCTGATTGAGGCGGGTGTCGATGTTGATTTTCCAGTTGTCTTTCGCGCCATGGCTGGCCTGGATTCGATAGCCCAAGCTGCCGGGCGCTGTAACCGCGAGGACAAAATGCCCCAACCCGGCAGGGTGGTTGTGTTTCAGCCTGAAACCTTACCGCCGCCAGGCTTTCTGCGCCAGGCAGCCCAAACGACTCTGGAACTGCTCAAGAGCGGCCAACTTGACGACCCCTTCAGCCCTGTGGCTACGAAGGCATTTTTTACCAAATTGAATCACCTGGGCAACCGGGATGCTCACGGAATTTGCGAGTTACTGCACGCAAAGACTTCGCCGGACGCGCCTTTAGAGATTCAATTCAGGGAGGCCGCCAAAAAATTCCGACTGATTGACGACGCCGGTATCGGCGTTGTAGTGCCTTTCTGCCCGGAAGGGCATGAAGAAAGTCCGGTACATATTTGGTTGGCCGCACTGGAGAAAGACTTTTCACAAAAATGGGCCCATCGAAAACTCCAGCGCTACAGCGTCACTCTGCCAGAAAGACTCGCTAAGCAACTTCATTCTGCCGGCGCTTTATACGAACGTGCTGGTAAATTTTTTATTGAAACTAGCAATTACCACCCGGTTTGGGGCATGCAGCCACCTGGCAATCTACTGTCTGCGGCGGGTAGTGTGATTTAGGAGAAAATATGGGGTTTTGTCTGGAAATCAGTGGTGAGTTCGCGTGTTTTACACGGCCCGAAATGAAAGTTGAGCGGGTCAGTTACGACGTGATTACGCCCTCTGCTGCCCGAGCGATCTTTGAAGCCATCCTCTGGAAACCTGCAATCCAATGGCATATCACTCGGATTGAAGTGCTTAACCCTATCAAGTGGATGAACCTCAGACGCAACGAGGTTGAGTCGATCATTTCCGCTCGTACCGCGCAGACAGCGATGAAAAATGGCTCTGGGCATCTCGGCATTTATGTCGATGAAGAGCGACAACAAAGAGCCAGCCTGCTCTTAAAAGATGTCCGCTACAGGCTACATGGCGAATTCACTATGACGGAAAAAGCGGGTCCGCAAGACTCAGCGGCAAAATTTGCGGATATGTTTCGACGACGCGCGGAGAAAGGTCAATGTTTTAATCAACCGTATCTGGGGTGCCGTGAGTTTACCTGTGATTTCGCATTAGTATGTGGCAACACTGCTAGCCCTGATCCAATTAATGACACCCGCGATTTGGGGTTTATGCTCTACGATCTGGACTACTCAAACCCGGCGTCGCCGACGCCTCTGTTCTTTCGAGCCCACATTGAAAACGGCAGCCTAGATGTGCCTGCTCGACACAGCCCGGAGGTGCGCGGATGATTCTGCAAGCCCTGTGCGAATATTACGATCGCAAAAAAGTATCTGACAACCCGTTGCCACAAGTTGGTTTTGAAGAAAAAGAAATTTCGTTTGTTATTGTTTTGGACTTGGACGGTTGCTTCGTTTTACTCAGAGATACGCGGGAAGTTCAGAGCAAGGGGAAGCCGCTTGCAAAAAGTTTCATTGTTCCTCAGGGCCAAAAACGAATGGGAGGGAAGGCTTATGAAACCGCATATTGCCTCTGGGATCATTACGGCTATGTGCTGAATAAGCCAAAGGTCGCTCGACCAGACAGTAATCCCAGCGCTAAAGAAATCGACATGGCGGCTAGGCAACATAAAGCGTTTGTTGAGCTGGTTGGCCAGCTATATAACGAAATACCGAACGATGACGGTGTAAAGGCCGTACATGCGTTCTTGGCAAGCGAAGCCGAGAAGAAAAAAGTTACAGCATCGCCTGAATTTCAGGAGTGTTTGAAAATACCCGGCTGTAATCTGACATTCCAACTGGCGACAGAAAACCACCTGATATGCCAATCGTCTAAGGTACAGTATTGGATTCGCGAACAGCCATTAGGCATTGATAATCAGCTTGGTATTTGCCTGGTAACAGGCGAGAAAACCAATATTGCCCGCCTGCACCCTTCTGTCAAAGGTGTGTGGGGTGCGCAAATGGCCGGTGCGAATATTGTTTCGTTCAATATTGACTCGTTCAATTCTCGAGGCAAAGAAAAAGGCAACAACGCACCCGTTGGCGAAGAAGCAGCCGTCAAATACACAACGGCTTTGAATCAGCTCCTGCGCACGGCCAGTCCTACGCGATTACAACTGAACGAAACATCCATGGTTTGGTGGTCTTCCGGTGAAAATGCGCTGGAAGCCAATATGTCATCGTTTTTCAATGATGCTCCGAAAGATGACCCAGAGCAGGGGACCAGAGCGGTCAAGCAACTTTTTGAAAGTCTGCACAGTGGCGCTGTACATAATTCGGGAGGAAGAGATCGTTTTTACTTGCTCGGCTTGTCCCCCAATGCTGCGCGTATTTCCATCCGCATCTGGCAAGTAGGCACTGTTGCAGAATTCAGTGAGCGCTTAGGGCAGTGGTTCAGAGATATTGAGATCATATCCAGAAATTTCGAGTACCCGCCTTTAAAGCCGCTGTTACGGTCTACTGCACTGTTGGGCAAAGACGAAAATCTTCCTCCATACCTAATCGGCGAGACTGTCCGCAGCATTTTAATGGGGCTGCCTTTGCCTGCAAGCCTACTTCAGGCTGCCATAAAACGCATCAAAGCAGAGCAGGGGCACATAACCTTTCATCGCGCGAGCCTTATCAAAGGCTACCTCAACCGTTTGTACCGTTATCGGCAGTCCAGCAACAAGGAAATTACTATGGCTTACAACCCTGAGGAAAAACGGATTGGTTATCGGCTGGGTTGCCTGTTTGCGATTTTGGAAAAACTGCAAACCGACGCTAACCCCGGTTTAAACGCAACCATTCGGGATCGTTTTTACAGCAGTGCCAGTTGCACCCCAAGAGCAGTGTTTGGCACGCTAATGCGGCTCCACGCCCACCACCTGAAAAAATTACCTTACCACGGACAACGGGTGAATATGGAAAAACGAATTGCTGCGGTTATGGCCGACATCAGTGAGTTTCCCGCTCACCTGACGCTTGAAGATCAAGGTCTGTTTGCCATCGGCTATTATCATCAGCGCCAGGAACTGTTTACAAAAAAAGAGTCGGAAACCGGAAAGGTACAAAATGAAGGAGCCGAAGTATGAGTCTGAATAATCGTTATGAATTTGTTTTTCTGTTTGATGTTAAGGACGGCAACCCGAACGGTGACCCCGATGCAGGTAACCTGCCGCGAATCGATGCGGAAACAGGTCAGGGGTTGGTCACGGACGTGTGCCTGAAGCGTAAAGTGCGAAATTACGTCGGCATGGTGAAGAAAGAGACGCCGCCGTTTGAAATCTATATTAAAGAAAAAGCGGTTTTAAATCGTAGCAATTTGCGTGCTTACGAGGCGCTTGAGCTGAAGCCCGAATCAAAAAAGTTACCCAAGAAGACAGAAGATGCAAAACGGGTAACCGATTGGATGTGCCAGAATTTTTTTGACATTCGCACCTTTGGCGCCGTTATGTCGACTGAGGTGAATACTGGTCAGGTTCGTGGCCCGATTCAAATGAATTTTGCCAGAAGTATTGACCCCGTCGTCAGTGCGGAGCACAGCATCACCCGAATGGCTGTCACGACTGAAAAAGAGGCGGAACAACAAGGCGGTGATAACCGCACGATGGGTCGTAAATTTACGATTCCCTATGGCCTTTACCGGTGCCACGGTTATGTTTCTGCAAATTTGGCTGGACAGACAGGCTTTAGCGAAGAAGACCTGACGCTGTTTTGGGATGCGTTGATCAATATGTTGGACCACGACCGCTCAGCCAGCCGTGGTGAAATGTCGCCCTGCGCCCTTTACGTGTTCAAGCATGAATCCGCGCTTGGTAATGCCCCCGCCCGAAAGCTGTTTGAACTGATAGAAATCCACAAAGCTTCTGATGGTCCAGCGCGGGATTTTAGAGATTATGAGGTCGCTGTTCATCGCGATAGGCTTCCGAAAGGTATTGAATTGACGGCGTTTCTGGACTGAGCCAACACCTTGCAATGGAGTTTTATAGGGAGTTTGATCAGGGATGAAACACTGTTCATCGATATCGTTCACTAACCATGCGCTTAAGAGAATGTTCGAGAGAAACCTGATGACAGGCCGCATCCAAGCCAGCTTTGGCTCGGCTGGGTGGGCGAAAAAGCGATTTACGTTGTGGTGTCGCAATCCTCGGGTAACGATGCCGGCTACGTGATCATCGCATATTATCCAGCGTGGGCCATTTGGGCTGATGATTTCAAAACCAAGAGGTCTTGAATGAAATGCGTAATCTGCAAGCAGGGTCAAACCCATACGGGTGTCACTACAGTCATGTTGGCCCGCGGAGAAGCAACAATAGTGATCAAGAAGGTGCCGGCAGATATTTGCGAAAACTGTGGCGAATATTACCTGAGTGATAAAATCTCGGGGAAAATTCTCACGATGGCAGAGGAAGCCATCAAACTTAATAATGAGGTTGAGGTCATTCAGTTCGCGGCTTGAAGGAGGCCCGGTGCCCATGCAGGACGAAAAGCTCATCCCGCTCTCTGCGTTGCAGCATTATGCCTTCTGTCCCAGACAATGTGCGTTGATTCATAACGAACAATTGTGGGCGGAGAACTGGCTGACGGCGCAGGGACAAGTGCTGCATAAACGTGTTGATAACGGCGCCCCCGAAACTCGCAAGGGAAGGCGTTATGAGCGAGGTGTGCTTGTCAGTGCAGAGACAATCGGCATAACGGGTAAGCTGGACTTGGTTGAGGTTGATCTATCGACCAATGCAGTGAAACCGGTTGAATACAAAAGAGGAAAACCGAAGAATGACAATTCGGACCGAGTACAGCTGTGCGCACAGGGATTGTGTCTTGAGGAAATGAGAGGTCAACCTGTTTACTCGGGCGCGCTTTGGTATTGGCAGACACGTCAACGTGATGAAGTGGAATTCACCTACGAGCTGCGTGAGGAGACTCTCCAAGTCATTCAGAAAGTGCGCCAATTGCTGATCAGCGGCGAAACCCCACTGGCAGCTTACGAAAAAAAGTGCGACGCCTGTTCACTCTACGATTTGTGCAACCCCAAGTTACTGAGTCGAGACCAAAGCGCCCGTTATGTTGAAGACCTTTTCGACGAGGGAGAGGCCCAATGAAGAAACTCCAAAACAGCCTCTACATTACGCGGCAAGGCGCATACGTCCATAAAGAGCGGGAAACCATCGTCATCGAGCATGATCGTAAAAAACTGATGCAGCTTCCGATTCACTCGATCTCTGGAGTTTTCTGCTTTGGTAGCGTTTTGGTATCACCAGCGCTGATGGGTTTTTGTGGAGAAAAAGGCGTCAACCTTGCATTTTTCACAGAATATGGCCGTTTTTTTGGTCGACTACAGGGTAAAACGACCGGCAATGTCTTGCTGCGCCGGGCGCAATATCATGCAGATGAGCAAAAAACTCTGGAAATTGCCCGGTCATTGATCGTTGCAAAATTGGTGGGTGGAAGAAATATTCTTCTACGCCACAAACGTAACAACGGTGCTAGTGCTCTAATTGAGCATGTGGTGAAACATTTGGCCGCATCTGTCCGCACAGCACGGCACATCAATAACCTGGATTCATTGCGCGGAATTGAGGGCGACGCGGCGGCTACTTATTTTTCCGTTTTTGAACTGCTGATTAATGAAAAGCTACGGGGCGACTTTCCGTTCAATGGGCGTAATCGCCGGCCACCCCGCGATCCGGTTAATGCGCTCCTATCATTCGTTTATTCTATTTTAGGCCAGGATATCAGCGCGGCCTTGAACGGAGTTGGCCTAGACCCCCAGATCGGCTTTTTGCACGCAGACCGACCAGGACGAGATAGTTTGGCGCAGGATTTGTTAGAGGAATTCCGGCCTTGGCTAGCGGATAGATTGGTGTTGAGCTTGATCAATCGACGGCAGTTAAAAAGGTCAGATTTTGTAACCGAGACTTCGGGTGCTGTCAGATTAAAAGACGACGCGCGAAAACAGTTGCTGATTGCCTATCAAGAAAGAAAGCAGCAAGAAGTGATGCATCCATTTCTTAAAGAAAAAGTGCCAATCGGTATTATTCCGCACGTTCAGGCCATGCTTCTTGCTCGACATTTAAGAGGCGATCTGGAGCGATATCCGCCATGCGTACTCAGGTAGTAGTTTGAAATGATGGTACTTATAACCTATGACATCTCGATGGAGGATTCTGGTGGCGCGGCACGTTTGAGGCGCGTCGCTAAAGTCTGTCTGGATTATGGCGTGAGGGTTCAATATTCTGTTTTTGAATGTGAGATTGACCCAGCTCAGTGGGCTTTCTTTAGAGATCAATTGCTCCGACTTTATAATCCTGCAAAGGACAGTCTCCGATTTTATAAGTTGGGTAAAAATTGGAAGAACCGTATTGAACACCATGGTGCCAAACCTGCACCAGACATTTTTCGAGACGCGATGATTTTGTAAACGCTAACCGGAAGTGCTCATTAAAAACCTGTGATGTTAGCGTAAAGCCAGCTCTGGCGATGGGACTGGCTTTGCTCGTTTTTAGCGCGAAGTTGTAGCGCGCAAATAATCGTTATGAAATACGTTAGCGATTTTTGCGCTGTAGAGCGCCCGATATCAATGAGATATGATCGGGCGGTCGCGCCCCCTGCGGGCGCGTGGATTGAAACTTTGGCGTTGCAGGCTTGGACGTTATCGAAGACGTCGCGCCCCCTGCGGGCGCGTGGATTGAAACATCATGCTCAACAAGCTGGGGTCTATGCCGAGAGGTCGCGCCCCCTGCGGGCGCGTGGATTGAAACAAAAAAGGGTATGAGTAAACCCCCAGCATGGTCGTCGCGCCCCCTGCGGGCGCGTGGATTGAAACTACAGATTAACGGCGGCATAGCAGGCCCGGATGTGTCGCGCCCCCTGCGGGCGCGTGGATTGAAACCTCAGACCACTCGCGGCGTGAACCAGTTGATCGAGTCGCGCCCCCTGCGGGCGCGTGGATTGAAACCAGGTCGCCAAACGTGTCTGGGCTTGTCCAGGTGCGTCGCGCCCCCTGCGGGCGCGTGGATTGAAACATAAATACGTCAGACTCGCTGAACCGCTGAACCCGGTCGCGCCCCCTGCGGGCGCGTGGATTGAAACGACAGCAAGCGTTGCAGAAGCCGAGCCTTGCGTCGTCGCGCCCCCTGCGGGCGCGTGGATTGAAACTGCCGACCGATGCGGATTAGCTGCTCGTTGTAGCGTCGCGCCCCCTGCGGGCGCGTGGATTGAAACTACAGCAAGGCATTACCCTGAACAACGAGGGCGGGTCGCGCCCCCTGCGGGCGCGTGGATTGAAACGCGTTACCTGCTGCTAACATCGCGCAACAGCGGCGGGTCGCGCCCCCTGCGGGCGCGTGGATTGAAACTGCGATTAGGCTCATGGCTAGTTTCCTGGAAAAGTCGCGCCCCCTGCGGGCGCGTGGATTGAAACAATGACATCCAAGCTCGCTACGCCGAAGAAACTCGTCGCGCCCCCTGCGGGCGCGTGGATTGAAACACAATGCCGACAACAACAGGTGTCGCGCTGGCGTGTCGCGCCCCCTGCGGGCGCGTGGATTGAAACCACCAATATCCCTCTTTGCAAAAAAAATCTGCAGTCGCGCCCCCTGCGGGCGCGTGGATTGAAACCCGCTAACACCACTCGGATTAGTGCGTTGACTTTGTCGCGCCCCCTGCGGGCGCGTGGATTGAAACAGCGTGCCGCCACCGAAGTCGCCGGTAATCATCGTCGCGCCCCCTGCGGGCGCGTGGATTGAAACTCGTACCCGCCCAGGTGTTTCATCAGCGTATCGGTCGCGCCCCCTGCGGGCGCGTGGATTGAAACATGCCTTGCTGTAATAGTCCGGCCATGGGAGGCGTCGCGCCCCCTGCGGGCGTGTGGATTGAAACTGCCAAGCTGGCGGCAAAGGGATTTTCTAAGCCTGTCGCGCCCCCTGCGGGCGTGTGGATTAAAATTCGCTGACCGGGCTTTTTTGTCTTACGCTTTCTCGCCGTCAACTAGTCTCAAACAATATTTCGAGTTTGTTCTAAGAACTGTTGAAAATTTATAGTAAATATCTGAAAAGTAGTAGAAATCTCGTATAATGAAGTTCCGAAACAACAATCATACGAGCCCGCAATGCCCAGATACATGCTTGTAGAGAAGCTGTGGTCCAAGCTGAGAGAAATGTTGCTTAAGTTCAGTCTGTATAACAAAGCAGGTCTGTGCAGAACAATCGAAGGTATTCTGTTCAGAATGCGGACCGCTTGACCTTGGAGAGATCTGCCAGGGCATTTCGGCAAATGGTATCCCATCTACAAGGTGTTCAATTGCTGGTCGAAAAAAAGCATCTGGAAAAAGCTCTTCAACGTGCTGAGAACAGACTCCGATCTGGAAAGGGTCTTCATTGATGGCTGCCATGTGAAAGCACACCAGAGCAGTGCTGGAACCGCTGGTGGCTACGACAGCCAGATAATACGTGACAAGGGAAAAGTCTTCGGAATAAGCGTTATTATTCCCAGAAAGAAAAATTCGATCAAGAGCAACAAAGGACTCGACTGGCTGTTGTACAAGTTCAGACATCTGGTGGAGAACGCGTTTGCCAGACTCAAGCATTATCGGGCCGTCGCCATCCAATATGACAAACTGACTCGTCATTATGAGAGCACCGTGTCACTGGCTTACGCGTTTCTATGGCTACCAATGTGAACTGTCAACAGCCTTTAGCAAAGCGAGAATATATTACGCAATGGGAAGGCGGTAAGCTGTTGGTGAATTCAACCTCGTTTTACTTTTCTGTTCGTCAATCGCTCTGACTGCGCGAGCGTCACGCCTGCTTCATTTTGTCAGAATAAGGCGGCCATCCCATAGGTTTACCGGCCAGCAGGTGCAGGTGAATGTGAAATACGGTTTGGCCGGCGCTTTCGCCACAGTTCATAACAACCCGGTAGCCGTCTTCGGCGAAGCCCATTTCTTTGGCCAGTTTGGCGGCCACGTAATACAGATTGCCCACCAGCTCGCGGTCGTCTTCGGTGATGTCATTAATTGTCGCGATGTGCTTTTTCGGAATAATCAGCAGGTGCACGGGGGCTTGCGGATTAATGTCGCGAAACGCCAGAGTGGTGTCGTCTTCGTACACGATGTCGGCGGGAATTTCCCGCTTGATTATTTTGGTAAAAATAGTTTCTGACATAACAGGCTCCTTGTTTAAAGCGATGCTCAATCCAGGCCCATGGCGTAACGGGCAACGCGGTTGCGGGCGAAGGGCAGTGCCTGTGCGGCGCCCAGGCCCAGATTACGCAACAGGTGCAGGGGCGGAACGCGGTTGCTGAACAGGTGATAAAAGGCGTCCATAGCCAGCATCATGCGGCGGTTAGCCGGTCGGCGCTGGTGTTCATATTGGCTCAGTAAGGTGGGATCGGCTAGGTCGGTGCCGTTGTCGCGGGCAACAATCAATAGCTGTTGCAGGCATTGGGCGTCTTGGAAGCCCAGGTTCACGCCTTGGCCGGCCAACGGATTGATGGTGTGGGCGGCGTCGCCGGCCAAGACCACACGGCCCTGATAATAATGTTTGGCGTGTTGGCGGGCAATGGCGAAGCTGGCGCGGGTGTTTATATGCGTCAGCTCTGGCAGCGGCTGGGGGAACTCCCGTTGAATTTTGGCCATTAACTGTTCGGTGGGCATAGCGTTAAGCTGTGCCAGCCGGGCGGGGGCGTCGTACCACACCAGCGAGCACCAGCTTTCACCGGGGCACGCCTCGCCGGCTGTGTGCAACGGTAAGAAAGCCCGCGGGCCAGAGGGCAAAAAACCCTGCCAGGTGATGTCTTCCACCGCGCCGCGGTAACGCGCAGACACCACCATCGCTTGTTGGTCGTATTGGCTGCGGGCGACGCCAATGCCGGCCAGATTGCGCATCCGGGATTGGGCACCGTCGGCGCCTACCACCAGGGTTGCGGTAATGGCAGTGGCGTTATTCAGGTCCAACTGAGCGTGATCGTGATTCTGGATGAGATTTGTCACCCCAACGCCCGGCATTAAAGTGATGTTCGGCTGGGTGCTTGCGGCCTGCCAAAGAGCCGCTTGGGTAACGCTGTTTTCCACGATGTGGCCAAGGTGGCTGGCGCCCGATTTTTTGGCGTTGAATTCCACCCGCGCCAGGGGCTTTGGCAACAGCCGGGTAAGCGGGTGCGAGGATTGGTCCCATACCGCCAGGCGGCGATAGGGCGTGGCGCGCAGGGCCAGAACGGCGTCCCAGGCCTGCAGGCTTTTCAGGTAGCGTTCACTGCCGGCGCTGAGGGCCGACACACGAATATCCGGCGCGCTGCCTGGCATAAATGTGGGGGCGTCAGCGAAGTCAATCAGCGCCACGCGAAAACCGTTGCGGCCCAGGCCCGTCGCAAGGGCTGCACCCACCATGCCGGCGCCGACAACCACAATATCAAATGCTTGAGTCATATCAGATTCCTGTTTGTTGTTATCAGTTTACGCGATGGCAACAAACAGGCAAGCCGCGGAGTGGACGTTGATTTTTTACGCGCAGACTTAGTCGGTCTTGTACACGTGCACATCGCGCCGGGGAAAGGGAATACTGATGCCTTCGGCGTCAAACGCTTTTTTCACGCGTTCCTGCATGTCCCAGTAAAACGGCCACAGGTCGTCGTATGTGGTCCAGACGCGTACGGTCAAATCAACAGAGCTGTCGCCCAGGCCGCCCACCACAATCATTGGCTCTGGGTCTTTCAGAGCGCGTTCGTCATCTTCAACCAGGTGTTTGATGGTGGCTTTGGCTGTGTCGATGTCGTCACCGTAGCCAATACCAAAGCTCATGTCGCAGCGGCGGGTAGGGTAGGCGCTGAGGTTGGTCAGGCTGGAGTTGGACAGATCGCCGTTGGGAATAATGACGCGGCGGTTATCAAAGGTATTAACGATGGTGTACAAAATAGAGATTTCCATCACCGAACCCAGGTAGCCCTGAGCTTCGATGACATCGCCCACTTTGAACGGCTTGAAGATCAGAATCAGCACGCCGCCGGCAAAATTGCCCAGGCTGCCTTGCAGTGCCAGGCCAACGGCCAGGCCAGCAGCACCAATAATGGCAATGAAGGAAGTAGTGGCAATGCCCACCATGGATGCAACGGAAATCAGCAGCAGAATTTTCAAAACTGCTGATAACAGGCCGCACAGGAAGGTATTCAGCGTCGGGTCTTTTTTGCCCAGTTTGCTGTCCAGTAAGCGAACAAACCGGTTAATCAGCCACATACCCACAATCAGGGTGATAATGGCCAGCACCACTTTGGGGGCGTAAGCCATGACCAGTGTGATGGCCTGGTCTACCAGCTCTGTGGCGCGGCCGTTGGCGCCGAATAGATCTTCCATAGTGAACTCTTTATAAGGTTTTCGTTTTATGAAACACGCGGGTGGGCGTGCTGGGCCCACTGTGCGATGGCGTCCGGACCGCCGCGCATCATCACTGTGCCCAGTTTGCGAGCCAGCTGATAATCGTACATTGGGTCGTAGTAATGCTCTAACAGGCCCTGTATCCAGACGTTATGGCCGTCACTGGTGCCGTGCTCTGCCTGTTGCGCCAGCGCAGACTCCATCACCCCGCGCAGTTGTTGATGGCGTTCGCCGCCCAGGCGTTTGCGAATTCGATCAAGCGCGCTTAGAAGGTAGTCGCTAAAATTTAGCCAACCGGCATCTTCGCCATCCAGATTGATGTAATCGGTCAGCATATTTTCGACATAGTCTTGGCGAATAATATCAATGCGCTCGGTCATCGGCCGGTCCAGCACGACCAAAGGCGCCGCCGCCATGCGTTCACGCAGGCTTACTGGCAGCGCACAATGACCCACAAGACGACTTTCGTCCTCCAGATAAATGGGGCCGCCGCGTTGATGCCTGGCGAGCAGCATGGCGACTGCAAGCTGGTTTTCAAAGTTGATTTGTGTGGGTTGTGGCGTTACTTGGCGGCCAAAGCTGGAACCGCGGTGATTGGCCAGGCCTTCGAGATCCACCGGGTTGGGGAGGGTGTTCAATACGCGGGTTTTACCAGTGCCGGTGCGGCCGCTGAGGATGTAAAACGTCTCGCTGGCAATCTGCTGTTCCAGCCGATCAATCAGGAACCGGCGCATGGCCTTGTAGCCGCCTTCCACCAGCGGATAATCAACGCCCGCTTGCGCAACCCACTGGCGTGAAAGGTGGGACCGCAGTCCGCCGCGGAAACAATACAGGTAGCCGTCTGGATGCTGGGTGCAAAAGCGTTTCCAGGCTTCAAGGCGCTGAGCCTTGATGTCGCCCTGCACCAGCTGGTGGCCCAGTTCAATGGCCTTACTCTGGCCCTGCTCTTTGTAACAAATACCGACAAGATGGCGCTCGTCGTCGTTCATCAGCGGTGCGTTGACAGCGCCGGGAAGGTGGCCCTTGTCGAATTCGGCGGGCGCACGTACGTCTAGCAGCGGTGTGTTGTTTAAAAATAGAGAAAGATAATCGTCGGTGTCTTGTCTACGGGTCATAAAAAGAGAACAAATTGGCCAAATAGGCCAATCAGTATAGAGCAGTTAACGCGGCTGTGCCGTGGCCAACACAAAAAAGAACCGCGTCTGAAAATGGGTCGGCGCATCGTTGCGCAATGTGCAACGGCCATGGGGCTGATTCTTGGCCCACTCCGCGGTGGATACACCGTCTGTGACCCACGCCGGTCGCACACTCTCACGCCTTTGTGCTAAATTTTTGTAGCCAAGGCCAAATCAGCATTCCGGCCGCGATGCCGGCGGCGTCAGCGGCCACGTCAGCCAGTGAAAAGTCGCGGTAGGGCAGGGTAGCTTGCACAATTTCTATCAGCATGCCAAAACCCAGCAGCAGCGGGACGAAATAGAGCGGCTTCAACTGTGGCCAGCCCAGCCGTACCAGCAGCGTAAGCTCTAAAAAGGCAAGCAGATGGTTGACCTTGTCGCTGGGCGCAGAGAGCACGGGCAGCGGGCCTGCAGTCGTGGCCAGAAACAAGATGGCGGCGATAGACGCCAATAGCGCAAACTGCCACAGGGCGCGTAAGCGAAGTAATTGTGCAAGCCGTTGTTTCACGGTGGCTAAAAGCATATCGATTGTTTGTTCCGGCTGTGGCGAAGACTGCATCATGATATGCTGCGCAGCCCGTCAATGTCACTGCAACCAAGGTTTGGCGCCATGCTCAAGGGTAATTTTTTTCGCGGATTGGGGTACCTGGGCGAGGGTTTTGGCCTGATTTGGCAACCTGGTCTTCGCCTTTTTGTGATTATTCCTCTGCTAATGAACGTTCTGCTGTTCAGCCTGCTGTTTTTTTATCTGGGCGAATTATTTTCCAGTCTGATTGCGACGGCCATGGGCTGGTTGCCAGGTTGGGCCTGGCTGCAAGCGCTGGACTGGTTGTTCTGGTTGCTTTACGGCGCGATTATTGTATTGCTGCTGGCATACGGTTTTTTGATGGTGGCCAATCTGATTGGGGCACCGTTTTACGGCTACCTGGCGGAGCGCTGTGAGCAGCACCTGACCGGCCAAGCAATTGGTGACGACGAAGGTTGGGCGGGCGTTGTTAAAGACATTCCGCGCTCACTGTGGCGCGAGTTGCAGAAAATCGGTTATTACCTGCCCCGTGCACTAGGCCTGCTTATTCTGGGACTGATACCGGTGGTGAATCTGGTGGCGGTGGTGCTGTGGTTCGTGTTCAACAGCTGGATGATGGCGCTGCAGTATGTGGATTACCCGGCAGACAACCACAAGATCCGTTTTCCGGCGCTAAAACAGATGCTGGCCGAGCGCCGGCTGTCAGCCTTGGGTTTCGGGCTGCCGATAGCGCTGGCGGCCATGGTGCCAATATTGAACTTGTTTGTGGTGCCGGCAGCGGTGTGCGGTGCTACGGCGTTATGGGTGCGTGAACAAGGTTCCGCACGTTTTTGATTGAGATTGGGATTAGACCTTGGAGGTTGCTTGGAAACGTCGGATTTTGTCATTGGTCAGCGTTGGGTTAGCCACAGTGATACAGCCCTGGGCTTGGGCATAGTTACGAATATTTCCGGACGCAGGGTGACCCTCGGTTTTCCGGCGGCTGACGAAGAGCGCACTTACGCCATCGACAACGCGCCTCTGTCGCGCATTATTTATCAGCTGGGTGAAACCATCGAAACCTTTGATGGCGGAAGCTACATCGTGCGCGCGGTGGAAGACATGGCCGGTTTGCTGGTGTATCACGCCGACGATGGCGAAAACGTCCAGACGGTTTCCGAAGTGAAGCTCAGCGGCACGGTGAACTTCTTGGCCCCCCATCAGCGTTTGTTTGCCGGCCAGTTTGACCGCAACGGCGCCTTCCGGCTTCGCTTTTCCACGCTGAAGCACCTTGACCGTCTGCGGGCCTCGCCGGCCGAGGGCCTGATTGGCGCCCGCACCCAACACGTGCCCCATCAGCTGTATATTGCCGGCGAAGTGGCCCGGCGTTTTGCCCCGCGGGTACTGTTGGCCGACGAAGTAGGCCTGGGTAAAACCATTGAGGCCGGTTTGATTCTGCACTATCAGCTGCACACGGGCCGCGCCCGGCGGGCCTTGATAGTGGTGCCAGATTCGTTGATTCATCAATGGCTGGTTGAAATGCTGCGGCGCTTCAACCTGCGTTTTTCCATTGTTGATCAAGGCCGTTATGACGCCATCAAAGAACAGCAGAGCGACGTGGATGCTCTGATGAGCCATATATTTGGCGAAGAAGGTCGGGAAAACCCATTTGAAAGTGAACAGCTGGTGTTGTGTAGCCAGAGTTTTCTGACCGCCAGTGACCAGGCCTGTGACGACGCCATAGCGGCTGGCTGGGACTTGTTAGTGGTGGACGAAGCTCACCATCTGGCTTGGAGTGAAAGCCACGTCAGTGCGGAATATCAAACCATTGAAAGCCTGGCGGCGGCAAGCCAGGGCCTGCTGCTGCTGACAGCAACGCCAGAACAAGTTGGGCTGGCCAGCCATTTTGCGCGTTTGCGCCTGTTGGATCCGGCGCGATTCCACGATTTACAGGCGTTCCGCGAACAGGAAAGCCAGTACGAAACGGTCAACGCCGTGGTGCGCCGGTTGCAGTCTGAACACACCATCGCAGGCGGCGACCAGCACATTCTAGAGCAGTGGCTGGGTTCACAGTTGCCCCAGCTGTTGGCCGAGAGCGACCCCCATCAGGCGATTATTGACGCCCTGCTGGATCACCACGGCACCGGCCGGGTGTTGTTTCGTAATACCCGCGCCGCTATTCAGGGCTTTCCCGAGCGCCTTCCACACCCGGTGCCACTGCCGTGCCCCGAACTTTACCGCGGCTTTACCCGCGGTATTGATGGCCTGACCCCCGAGCGTAGCGAGCCTGATGAAGAGCAGTGGTTGGCGCAGGACCCGCGGGTGGCCTGGTTGCAAACAACACTGGCGGGCTTGCGCCCGGAAAAAGTGGTGGTGATTTGCGCCCATGCCAGCACGGCCATGGCCTTGGAGCACTTTCTTCAGCTGCGCGCCGGTATTCGCAGCGCAGCGTTCCACGAACGTTTGAACCTGATAGAGCGCGACCGCGCCGCCGCTTACTTTGCGGACTCCGAGCAGGGCGCCCAGGCGCTGATTTGCTCCGAGATCGGCAGTGAAGGCCGTAACTTCCAGTTTGCTCATCATTTGGTGCTGTTTGACCTGCCGGCCAACCCGGATCTGTTGGAACAGCGCATCGGCCGCCTGGACCGTATTGGCCAAACCAGCGCCATTGATATTCATATCCCGTATCTGGAAGGTACCAGTCAGGAAGTTCAGTACCAATGGTTCCAGCGTGGCTTGAACGCCTTTGCAGAAAGCTGCAGTGTGGGCGTGGCGGTGCAGGAATCGGTGGCGGATGTCTGGCAGCAATCGCTGGCGGGCGACACCGCCGCTGTAGAAACCTTAGTGAACGCTTCTGCGGTGGAAACGGCGCGCCTGAAAACTCTGCTGCAGAATGGCCGTGATGCGCTGATTGAACTGAACTCCTGCCGCCGTGAGCCGGCGCAGCGTTTGATTGAGGCTATTGAAGCTGAAGAGTCAGCCGTGGCCGTGCGCGACTATATGATGGAAGCTTTCGACATTCTGGGTGTGGATGTTGAAGGCCATTCCGAACATTCGGACGTGCTGCGCCCGGGCGAACAGTACCAGGCCGGGCACGTGGCAGGCTTGCCCGAAGACGGCATAACCGTCACCTGGGATCGGAGCCGCGCGCTGGAGCGTGAAGATCTGGCGTTTATGAGCTGGGAGCACCCCATGGTGACCGGCATTATGGAGTCGGTGACCAGTTCCGGGTTGGGTAAAGCCGCGTTGGCAACCATGTCGGTGAAGGCCTTGCCGGCCGGCACCCTGCTGATGGAAGCCCTGTTCACGGTGCATTGCCCGGCGCCAGACGCTCTTCAGTTGACCCGTTATCTTCCCGTGTCGCCGCTGCGCTTTCTGGTGGACGTCACCGGCAAAGACCTGTCGAAAGCGTTGCCCCACAATCGGTTGAACGATATGTGTTCTAACATTCGCCGGCGCACGGCACAGGCAATTGTGCCGCAAATTCGCGCTCAGGTTGAGGCCATGGTGGACCACTCCCAGCGCCTGGCCGAGCCTCACTTGCAACCGCTGCAACAAAAAGCACGGGCGCAGGTGGACGCGATGTTCGGCCCCGAAATACGCCGCCTGGAAGCCCTGCAGGCGGTGAACCCGGCGATTCGTGATGAGGAAATCGAGTATTTCCGAACCCAGTTGGCCGCCGCCCGCGACGCAATAGGGCACGCCACCTTGGCGCTGGAAGGCATTAGGGTGATTGTAACCGCCTGACGCTGTGACGCGCCGAGCTTAGCTGGCCAGATATTAAGCAATCAGGTAACGTAAAGTGATTAAGGCCAGCTGTTCAAACCAGGCATAACAGGGGGATTAATGATGACGTTCGTACTCTTTGTAGTGGCGATAGCCGGCTTGCTGGTGGTGATGCGTCAGGAAGCCGGAGCCAAGACTGCGGTGGGTGTTATGGTTGGAGTAGGCTTGGTGTCGCTGCTGTTTGCATCGTTCTGGCTGGCTCTGTTGCTGTTTATCGGCGCCGGCGTTACAGCCGCTGCCGGCTTACCGGGTCTTCGTCGCAGGTGGTTAACGCCCAAAGCCTTTGTCCTGTTCAAGAAAGTCGCCCCGAAAGTGTCTGAAACGGAAAAAGTAGCGCTGGAAGCGGGTACGGTAAGTTGGGACGGCGAATTGTTTACTGGCAAACCCGACTGGCACAACCTGTTGATAGGCCGTAATACTGGCCTGACGGATAAAGAACAGGCGTTTTTGGATAATCAGTGCAACCAGGCGCTGGCCATGTGCAATGCCTGGGACATAGCCGTAGAGCGGGCCGACCTGCCGCAAGAGCTGTGGGATTTCCTCAAGCGTGAAAAATTCTTCGGCATGATTATTCCTGAGCAATACGGTGGCCTGGGATTTTCTGCAAAAGCTCAGTCTGCCGTGCTGCAGCGCCTGGCCGTTAACGAAATGCTGATGGTAACCGTTGGCGTGCCCAACTCCCTTGGGCCTGGGGAGCTGCTTTTAAAATACGGCACCGATGAACAAAAAGACTATTATTTGCCGCGTCTGGCTGACGGCCGCGAGATACCCTGTTTTGGCCTGACCGGCCCGCGCGCGGGTTCCGACGCCACCTCCTTACCGGATACCGGTATTGTGTGTAAGCAGGACGTTGACGGCAAAGAAGTGATTGGTTTGCGTCTGAATTTCGAGAAACGCTGGATTACCCTGGCGCCGATCGCCACGGTGGTAGGCTTGGCCTTCCGCATGTTCGACCCCGATGGCTTGTTAAGCGACGTTGAAGACCGCGGCATTACCTGCGCATTGATTCCCCGTGATACCGACGGCATGGAAATCGGCCGTCGCCACTGCCCGATAGGAAGCCCGTTTCTGAACGGCCCGATTATTGGCAAAAACATGTTCATTCCGCTGGACTACCTGATCGGTGGTGAAAAAATGGCCGGCGAGGGATGGCGCATGCTGGTGGAATGTTTGTCGGTGGGTCGCTGCATTACGTTGCCGTCTGGTGCTGCCGGTGGGGCGGCTTTTGCGGTGGCCACGGCCGGTGGTTTTACCCGGATAAGACGCCAGTTCAATACGCCCTTGGCGGAAATGGAAGGCGTTCAGCAGGCGCTGGCGCGGATTGCGGCCAAAACGTACATTGCCCAAGCGGCGGTTAACCACACCGCCAACATGATTGACCAAGGCCAGAAACCGGCGGTGCCGTCGGCGATTCTGAAGTACCACTTGACCGAGTATCAGCGCGACATCCTTAGCGATGCGATGGACGTGCACGGTGGCAAAACAGTCACCCTCGGCCCACGCAATTACATGGGTATTTCATTCAGTGGTTCGGCGGTGTCTATTACCGTTGAGGGTGCCAATATAATGACCCGCAGCCTGATGATCTTTGGCCAAGGCGCCATTCGCTGCCATCCGTACGTGTTAAAAGAGCTGGCGGCGAAAGACAATGACGACATCGATGCCTTTGACGAAGCTTTTTTCGGCCACGCCGGGCTGGTATTTGGCAACGCTGCCCGTGCCTTTACCCAGGCCTTGGGCATTGGCCGTGCAGACGTGCCGTTTGATCACGGTGCGCGTCAATACGCCCAGTCTGTGGCCCGCTTCAGCGCCGCTTTCGGGCTGTGTTCCGACGCGGCCATGACCACCCTGGGCAGTGAGCTGAAAATGCGCGAACTGACCTCTGCGCGTTTGGGTGACATGCTGTCGAATCTGTATTTGGCCTCTATGGTGCTCAAGCATTGGCATGAAACCCAGCCGGTGGACGGCGAGCAGGCACTCATGGCCCACAGTCTGAACATGCTGCTGGCGCGCACGGAAACGGCGTTGGTGGAATTCCTTGATAACTTGCCCAATCGTTTAGTCGCCGGTGCGCTGCGGGTGATTACCTTGCCCATTGGCCGGCGCTGGACAGGCCCAGGTGATGCTCTGACCCACACCGTGGCAAAGGCCATTTCAACGGATTCGCCGTTGCGGAAAAAGCTGTTGTCCAGCCTGTGGGTGGGTGAAGGTGAAAACGACGTCGACGCCGTTGTTGCTAACCCCGTGGCCAGTTACAACACCTTGCTAAAAGACAACGCCAAAGCTGAAAAACTCTATCGCAAGGCTAGCAAGGCCTACCGCAAGGGCGAACTGCCGATGACCGCTTTGCACCCGGAACAGCGTTTTGAAGCGGCGTTGGATGTGGGCGTGTTCAGTGACGACGAGGCAATCTTCATGCGCGATTACGAAGCAAAAGTACTGGAAATGCTGACGGTGGACGACTTTGCCTTTGACGAGTTCGCACGCAATAAAAAGTCGGTGATTGATCATAATCCCTCTCCGCCCCAGCCCCAAGCCCAGTCGCAGCTTTCTTGATGGCGCACTGAGTATGTGGTTGTCGGTTCTGGCCATCAGCGGTGGTGCGGTGCTCGGCGCGAATGTGCGCTGGGCACTGGCGTTGTGGCTGAACGCCAGCCATCACCATGTGCCGCTGGGCACTTTGGCAGCCAATATGGCCGGTGGCTGGATGGCGGGTGTGTTGTTGGCCTGGTTTAGCCACAGCTCCAGCCTGTCACCGGAATGGCGTCTGTTTGCAATAACCGGCCTGTGTGGCGCGCTGACGACTTTTTCTACTTTCTCGCTGGAAATGCTCACGGCCTTGCAACAGGGAAAGTGGGGCATGGCGCTGGTGGGTATTCTGGCCCACGTTTGCGGTGCTTTGCTGATGACAGCCGTCGGCTTTTACACAGTCGTATTGATCAAAAGTTGATCTGCACCATTACCGACACAAAATTTTCAAAATCCACTTGGCAAGCCCTGAATTCCCGAGTAGAGTGATTCTTGAAGGAAATATTCAGTGAAGCATTTCATTAATAAGACGTATTCCAGCGGTTAGCATTAAACCCAGTGATGAGCAGTTACCGTCCTTTTTTGATTCCGCAGATTCTGGTTTTCCGTAAACACCGGCTCAAGCTACGTTGGTTGAGCGGGGTGAATAATTGATTGATTGCAGGATATTCAAGCATGTCTACTACTACCGGTACTGTTAAGTTCTTCAACGAAGCAAAAGGATTTGGTTTCATCACTCGTGAAGGCGGCCCCGACGTATTCGTCCATTACAGCGCTATTCAGGGCGGCGGTTTCAAGACTCTGGCAGAAGGCCAGCAAGTCGAGTTCACCGTTACCCAGGGCCAGAAAGGCCCTCAAGCGGAAAACGTTGTACCTATGTAATCCCGCTTGGATGCAGACGCAACCCGCGATAAGAAAAAGCAGCTGAGGCTGCTTTTTTGTGGGTGGGGTTTAACGTTTTGAGGCAAAGCCGGCGATCTCAGCGCCGGTTAAATAGCGATACTCACCCGCTGCCAGCGCTGAATCCAGCGTTACTTCACCAACGCGGCTGCGGTGTAAAGCCGTGACGTGATTACCCACGGCGGCCAACATGCGTTTAACCTGGTGATAGCGGCCCTCAGAAATCGTCAGCTCTATGAGCTGTACCTGCAGCACCGTCACTTGAGCAGGCTTTGTCGGTTTGGTGTCGTTGCGAAGCACTACGCCGGCTTCCAGGGCGGCAATGGCCGCTTGTGACAGGGGCGCACTCAGAGCCACCTGGTAGGTTTTTGGGCATTTCACTCTTGGCGAGGTAACCCGGTGTGACCACTGACCATCGCTTGTCAGCAACAGCAAGCCGGTGGTGTCGGCGTCCAGCCGACCGGCAATATGAAGGTTGCGAGCCAGCTCTGCCGGCAGAAGATCCAGCGCTGTGGGCTGGTCGCTGTCGCGGGTTGCACTGACAAACCCTGCGGGCTTGTTGAGCATCAAGTAGCGCTCAGCAGGTAAGGCAATGGGTTCTCCTTGCAGCATAACGTCAGCGTTAGCGGGAACGGCGGTGGCCGAATGCTTCCACACGTCGCCGTTTACCTGAACGTCACCAGCGGCTATGGCGCGTTTTGCTTCCTTACGTGAAAGCTCCGAGCTGGTAGCAATAAATTGATCAAGGCGCATGGACGTCAACACTTTTGGCCGGGAGCGGGCGTGGCAAGGTTGGCGAGGCACAGAATCGGGATAGCGCCGGTTATGCGGCCCCACAGCAAGGGCAGTGCGGCGCGATTAAAGGCGGGCCTGGGTGCTTGTTCGCCATTGCCGTCCGTCAGTGCGCCATCCCGCTTATTGGCGAGAACAAACGTAAAAGGGTGCGACCCGGGAATGCCCAGGCGCACATCGGTGGCGGTGATTTCACCGTTGCGTGTCTGATAATCAAGAAAACCCCGGGTAAACCATTCCAGGCGACGGGTTTCGGGAAGTTGCGCAACAGAGTTGGCCAGCGCCGGCTGGCGCGGGAAATATTCAAGCATTAAAGGGCTGTCGCCATCCAGAAAACCGGTCACGATTTCAACACGCTGCTGGTCGGTGATCGCGGTGGCGCGCCAGAGCACCGTATTGAAGGGCATAGGCTGCACCAGAAGTTCGGCGTCGGCAAAGCCTGCACCGGCAAGAGCCGGTTGCACGCGCTCGGTTATTGCCTGCTGAGCGGCTAACGACCAGCCGAGATACCCGGTGGACAGCAGCAGGCCTGCCGCCAAGACGCGCACAGCCGCAGGCCGCAGCAAAAAAGCGGCGCAGCCGGCCAGCAGCGGTAGCGTATACAGAGGGTCGATAATGAAAATACTGCTGATGGCCAGCGGCCGGCCAAGGGGCCAGAACAGCTGTGTCCCGTAGGTGGTGAAGGTGTCCAACATAGGGTGTGTCAGCAACACCAGCGCGGTCAGTAACAGCCAGCGGGGAAACCCAAGTTGTGGCTTCCAGCGCCAGAGCAGGGCTGCCAGCAGCAGCAACAGAGGTGCAAGCACAAACAACGAGTGGCTAAAACCCCGGTGCTGGGTAAAATTGGCGACGGCCGAGCCATAATCAATCAACACGTCCAGATCGGGAAGCGTGCCCAATAGCGCGCCGGTAATCAGAACCGATCGCCCGAGCGTTTTACCGGCTACAAGGCCTGCGATGGAAGCGCCAAGAGCTGCCTGAGTGATTGAGTCCATAAAGATCGCATCATTTTGGTGAGTGAGGTCATCTACCGGCGCATCAAAGCGCCGGTGTTACCTGCAGAACCTGCAAAACCTGAGGCCCTGGATAACCGTCGGCGACCAGCCCGTTGGCAATCTGG
>Ga0136553_1000155_pt1 | contig 24679 bp, 20 predicted proteins | sample AntRauTorckE5430_FD_101384 | JGI IMG/M metagenome (GOLD analysis project Ga0136553, IMG submission 101384) | Saline lake microbial communities from Rauer Islands, Antarctica - Metagenome Torckler E5 #430 | ecosystem: Environmental > Aquatic > Non-marine Saline and Alkaline > Saline | place... | reverse complement strand
GCCGCCTCTGACACCACTTTGCCGCGCACCGACACACCCGCATCGTGCACAGATTGCGAATCACCGCTGCGCAATGGGTGCCAGTCGGCCAATGGGCGGCCGTCTGCCAGAGTGCGATAGGCACAGGTATAGGGTAGCCAGTGATAATCCGGCAGTGTTTGCGGCGTAATCAGCGTGCATCCAGGCACTTTTTCCAACCGTTCGGGGTAAACTGTGCAACCACAAGTGTCAGTATCCATGTATTGGCACACTAAATCCGTGTGGTACACCTCACCGGTGTCTTCGTCTTCCAGCTTGTTCATGCAACACTGCCCGCAACCGTCACACAGAGAGTCCCACTCGGTCGGTGTCATTTCGTGCAAGCGTTTGCTCTGCCAGAATGGCACTTGAGCCGTCATCGGTTGCGCTGCCCCAGCGTCGTCTTGAACTCAACGATCGCCATGTCCTGCTCTTCCGGCATCTGCAGGCAAAAGCCTTTGTCGGCGATGCCTGCCAAAACCTGTTTGGCGCTGATGCGGGCCAATTTGCGCTCCGGTGTCAATACCAAATCCATGGCGTGTACCGGCTTGCCAAACAAGGTGCGCAGGGTTTCCGGCAAATCATCCCAAGGGTGACCCCGGCGCACATACAAATAAGTGTCGGGCTTTTTGCTGCTGCGAAAAACGGAAACAAAGTCGCGGGTTTTGGTCACGAAAACAGTTCCTCGATCGCGCCCCGAACCGGATCCAGTATCTGGCTGCGCCAGCCTTCAAAAAACGGGTTGCCCGAAAGCTGTCGTTGCTGCACAACGGCTTCCAGGCGCTTGCGCGGCGCCAACAGTTCTATAGGAATATCAGCCGATTCCGCAGCACGCACACAGTGTTTTTTCAACTGCTGGTAAACGCCCTGCTGGTCCCGGGTCAAAGGCGCAGCAATCGGATCTATGGCTACATCATCGGCGGCATCTGATTTTGCAATCAGCGCCAGCAGAGTATCGCCGTGGCGCCGAACCTGGCCGGATGCCAAGCCCTGAATGTCTGACAACGCGTTCAGCGTTTTGGGCAGCGTCTCGGCCATTGCCAGCAGCAAAGGGTCTGCCATTACCCAGTTACGGGGCTTGTCTTGGCGATGACATTCGCGCTCGCGCCAACCAACCAACGCCTGCAGCACCTGTTGCTGCGGGGCGCTTAAAGGCCAGCCGCCGCGCAGCTTTAAATAATGCCGGGTGGGATCGTCCTGGCTTGCCAGGCCGGCAGCAAAGCGCGCGGATTCTTCCACCAAAGCGTGCTCAAGCCCGCGTTCAGCCAACACTTTTTGCAGCCAGTCGTACATCGGCTTTAAAAAACGCACGTCATCAATGGCGTAGCGCTGCTGTAAATCGCTCAAAGGCCGTGAAATCCAGTCAGAACGGGTCAGCGTTTTGTCCAGGCTTTCACCAAACAGGCGTTCAACCAATTTGGCATAACCCATAGAAAACCCGAGCCCGGCAAATGCCACGCCTAGCTGCAGATCAATTACGCCCTGCATAGGAATGCCCAACCAATGGCGAAACAGTTCCAGATCTTCACTCACCGCGTACAACAGCTTTGGGCGTTGGACGTCTTCCAGAGCCGCGCGAAAACCGGCAGAAGCTTCAGCCACTCCTGGGTCTACCAGGCGAAATTGAGCCGCTAGCCCAAGCTGCACCAGGCCCGGAATGGGATAATAAGTGCTCACCCGCTCGAACTCGGTGTCCAGAGTCAAAGGCTCTGCGGGCTGCGCCGCCAGCCAGTCGTCTAGCTGCTTGGGGGTTTCCAGCCACAGCACCGGTTCAGATGGCGCCGGCGCTGTTAACCGGGGAAGTTCATTCGCATTCATTAAAGTTGCCTGATCGGGAAATGACTTAGCCAGCTAAAGGTTTGCGGCCGCGAAAAGCGTGAGTCAGGGTAAAACCGTCAACATAACCCAGCTCACCGCCCACGGGAATGCCGTGGGCCAGCCGGGTAATCAATACGCTGTTGTCGGCCAAGCGGTCGGCAATGTAGTGCGCCGTCGCTTCACCCTCTACGGTGGGATTGGTGGCCAATATTAGCTCGGTTACGCCTTCATCGCGCACTCGATGAACCAGCCGGTCAATACCAATCTGCTCCGGCCCAATGCCATCAATGGGGGATAGATGCCCCATCAGCACAAAGTAACCGGCGCGATAATCACCTGCCTGCTCGATGGCTAACAGGTCTGACGGACTTTCCACCACGCACAGCACACCGGTGTTGCGTTCCGGATTTTCGCAGATACCGCACACGTTGGTGTCGGCAAAATTCTGGCAGCGATCACAGCGGCGTACGCCGTCCATGGCCCGGCCCAACGCGTCACCCAGGCGGCTACCGCCACTGCGGGCGCGTTCCAGCAAATGAAAAGCCATACGCTGAGCGGTTTTCTGGCCTACGCCGGGTAGCACCCGCAAGCTTTCGACCAGCTCATCCACCAGAGGACTGAACGCCATAATAATCCCAAAATTTCAATAATTTAGAAAGGCATTTTAAAGCCGGGAGGAAGGCCCATGCCCGACATCATGCCAGACATTTTGTCTTTCTGATTGGCGTCCACACGGCGCACTGCGTCATTCACCGCCGCCGCCAGCAAGTCTTCAAGAATGTCTTTGTTTTCGCTCATCAAGGAAGGATCAATCTCCACTTTACGAACGTCATGGCGGCCGTTCATCACCACCTTCACAAGTCCTGCACCGGATTCGCCCGTTACTTCTGCCTTGGCGATTTCTTCCTGGGCTTTTTGCATATTTTCTTGCATTTTTTGGGCTTTTTTCATCATCTCGCCCATGTTGTCCATCATAACGTTATCTCCTGTTTAAACCAGCCGGGCTCTTTATGTCGGCCGGGCACTTTTAAGGACTTCAATCGGTCGAATGCTGTCTTTCACGACGCGGGCAGCAAACCGATCCACAATCGATTGTACCAGCGGGTCGGTGCGAATGGCCTGCTCTGCCGCCTGCTGCCGGATCTTACGCTGACGCTCTTCATAGGCAGCCGGCGTGTCGTCTGGCCGCCCTCTTTCTATACGTAATTCAGTGGCATCGCCGAAGCGATTTCTCAAGGCGGCCAGAATTTTTTCTTCGTGGCGGGCATTCAGCAGCCGCGCGTGGCCCTCGTCAATGGTCAGCAGCACCTCATTGCCTTGGTGCAGCATGGAGCCGTGACTGGCCAGGTTTCCCGGCATGCCGGCAATGTTCAGACTGCGAAAATCCCGCTGCCAAACAAATTCACTCTCCGCGAAGACTTCCTCCACCACTTCTGGTTGCACTGGCTGCTCACGCGCCAACGGTTCAGGCTGCGCTTGGTGCCTTTGCTGTTCGTCAGGCTGCAGCTCTGGCTGACGCTGATGCTCCGGCTCCGCAGTTGGCTGGCTTTGCTCAGGCACAAAAGACGAATGCGCATCTTCCGCGCCATAAGAACTCCCGTCGTCTGGATAATCTACGTCTGTACCGGGCTGCGGCTCCCAGGGTGGGACCTCATCAGCCGACGCTCGCTCTGTTGGCGGCGGCGCCGAAGTCACAGGGGCCAACGTCTCAGGCTTCGCAGAACTTGACGCCTCAAACTCTACCGGTACTGGCGTTTCAGCCTGATCAGCACTCACAGCAACAAAGTCTGGTTCATCGCGGTTTCCAGCAGGTACCGGCTCCGCGGCGGTCGCCGTGGGCGGCTCCCGACGAGCGGTTCCCGGCCGGAATGCCAGCATGCGCAGCAGCGTCATTTCGAACCCCATGCGCGCGTCCGGCGTTATCGCCAGATCTTTGCGCCCCATCAACGCCACTTGGTAAAACAGCTGCGCGTCTTCAGCACTCAGCTTGTTGGCCAACGCCTTAATCTGACGAGCGTCGCCCAGGGCGTTGTCCGCACTGCCAGGTACCACCTGTTCCATCGTCACTCGATGGAACAGCGACAGCAGGTCCGCCAGAACCACCCCGTAATCCGGCGCAAAATCGGCAATACGACGAATTTCCGTCAGCAACGCCGGGCCATCACGGGCAACCAAAGTGCCCACCAAACTTTCGATATCGCGCTGATTAATCGTGCCCAGCATGGCGCTGACGTCACTGGCCACCAGTTGCTGGTTGCCAAACGCAATTGCCTGATCCGTCAAGCTCAGGGCATCGCGCATACTGCCGTCCGCTGCGCGCGCCAGAAGCCACAGGGCGGGCTCTTCAAAGGGAATTTTTTCAGCGGTCAGTACGTGATTCAAATGGCCGGCGATGTGCTCCGGCGTCATCCGCTTCAAATTAAACTGCAGGCAGCGCGATAACACCGTCACCGGCAGCTTTTGGGGGTCGGTGGTGGCCAGCAGGAATTTAACGTGCTCTGGCGGTTCCTCCAGAGTTTTCAGAAAAGCGTTAAACGACTGATTAGTGAGCATGTGCACCTCGTCAATCAGGTACACCTTAAAGCGTCCACGGGCGGGCGAATACTGCACGTTGTCTGTCAACTCACGCATGTCGTCAACGCCGGTGCGCGAGGCGGCGTCTATTTCAATCAGGTCAACAAAGCGGCCTTCCTGAATTTCGCGACAGCTGCCACAAACACCGCAAGGTGTCGCGGTGATGCCGGTTTCACAGTTCAAACAGCGGGCCAGCAGGCGGCCGATGGTGGTTTTACCCACACCGCGGGTGCCGGTAAACAAATAGGCGTGGTGCAGGCGCTGGCTTTCCAGCGCGTGAATTAACGCTTGAAGCACATGTTCCTGCCCCACCATGTCTTCGAAGGTGCGCGGGCGCCATTTACGGGCAAGTACCTGGTAGCTCATAGTTCGCCAATTGCCGTGAAAAATGACCTTAATTCTAGCACGGATGCCAGAACCGAAAAATAAAGGGTATAGGTGACGAAGAGTAAGTAAAGAGTAGTCGAAAAATTAGCAGCAAGGTAGTCGTGAGCGAGGCAGCATCAAAAAAGCGAGGGGTATCGAACAGGTGGTAGCCCCACTAGCAACACTTCGGCACACATATCGACCGCTACGGCTGCTCCCTTCCGAGTCTGACCGGGTTCACGGTTTCATGTTGCGAAGGCACCAATAGGGCCACCATAACGGTGTTCCAGGATGTTTCCCTGAAAGCGGAGCATACAATAGCAAACCCCACAGGGTACTACAAGGCTCTGCGGACTCACCCAAGCGGGCGTTACTATTTAACCTGCGTCCATAGCCACAAGCGGTCGCCAAAGCAAAACCTGCTGCTGGCAGCATAGGCACGTGGTTCAACACGACGAATCTTGCCAGAGATGGTTTTGGGCAACTTGGCAGATTCTATCGGTCGAATTCGCGTGTACGGCGCCCTTGGCCACGGATTCGTGCTGGATAAGAATAAATTCCAACTCAAATGGACCAACGCGGTAATCTGAGCTCTCGAACACGTCGTCCGCGCGGTCGGCCCATCGAGCCAGACTTCATTTTCTGTGCCGGCGGATTGCCAATCTGCGAAGTTCAAGGGATGAATGTGATCCATCAATCGTACTTCGCGCTGCCCAAAGGTCGTACATACCCTGCATGACTAACCAGCTTTCCGGTGACCGACCAAGAACCTTTGATAACCACAATGCCATTTCCGGACTAATGCCACTTTCACCTTCTAGAAAACGCGAAAAGGTTGACGGCGAAACCCCTAAGCTTGATGCGAGTTGGCGAGCACTAATGCTAAAGGGCGCCAAATATACCCCGAATGAAGGCAACCGAATGCGGCGAACTATGCACGGTCATTAATGGCAACCCTCATAATCAAGTACGTAGACTTGAGTAAAGCCGTTTCAGTCCTTTGTAACGGAACGATCGAGTCACCACGTACCCCCAACACATTGCGCATCGTATAAAAACAGAGCTTGATACTCACTGTCGCTTCATTTTTTCAGATAACAAACAGCGAGGTAAATTCATGAACCGCCATGCGTTCCAGCTCCGCCTGGCTTTGTAACGCCTGGGAGATTCGCTGGCATTGGCCTGCGGGGAAGCGGGTTGCGAGGTTCTGCTGGAACTTTTGTTTAAGCAGCGGAATCGCGGCTTCGCGACGGCGGCGGTGGCCTATTGGATATTCAACAACCACGTTTTCTGTGCTTGAGCCATCTTTAAAGAAAATCTGTACCGCGTTGGCGATTGAGCGCTTGCTTGGGTCCAGATAATCCGCGGAGTAAGCCTCGTTTTCGACCACCTCCATTTTGCCTCGTAGCTGATCAATCATTGGGTGGGCACTGTGAAAGCTGTCTTCGTAGTGCTCGGCTGTAAGGTCACCAAAGATCAGCGGCACGGCCGTCATGTATTGCAGGCAGTGGTCGCGGTCTGCGGCGTTGGCGAGGCTGCCTACTTTGGAAATAATGCGAATGGCGGATTCGTGGGTGATCAGTACGATTCTATCAATATCTTGCAGGCGGTCTTTGACTTGTGCGTGAAGTGTCACGGCGGCTTCTGCGGCGGTTTGGGCGTGAAATTCTGCCGGGAAAGACACTTTAAACAGAATGTTCTCCATCACGTAGGAGCCAAATGCCTGTGGTAAAGACAGCTGACACTTGTCCGCAGGTTTGATGTTTTGGTCTTTGTTGGTTTTGCTGAACAGTACGTCGTTAAAGCCCCACTGGGGCGCCGTGAGCGCCCCCGGTATGCCCATTTCGCCGCGCATGGCGATGTCTGCAAGACGAACAGCCCTGGAGGTAGCATCCCCTGCCGCCCAAGACTTGCGGGAACCGGCATTTGGGGCGTGGCGGTAAGTACGCAAAGATTGCCCGTCTACCCAGGCGTGTGACAATGCTGACAGCAGCTGGTCGCGGTTGGCGCCCATCAGCCGGGCTACCACGGCGGTAGACGCGACTTTGACCAGCAGAACGTGGTCTAGCCCTACCCTGTTGAACGAGTTTTCCAGCGCCAGCACGCCCTGGATCTCGTGGGCCATGATCATGGCTTCCAGCACGGCTTTCATGGCGATGGGGGATTTGCCCTCGGCCACGCGCTTTTGCGACAGGTGGTCGGCTACCGCCAGTATGCCGCCCAGGTTGTCCGACGGGTGGCCCCATTCGGCCGCCAGCCAGGTGTCGTTGTAATCCAGCCAGCGAATAATGCAGCCGATGTCCCAGGCGGCTTTGACCGGGTCCATGCGGAACGATGTGCCAGGCACTCGCGCGCCATTGGGTACGATAGTGCCCTCTACCAACGGGCCCAAATGCTTGGTGCACTCCGGAAATTTTAAGGCCAGCAGGCCGCATCCCAGGGTATCCATCAGGCAGTGGCGGGCGGTGGTCCACGCTTCGTCACTTTTAATCTGATAGTTGAGGACGTAGTCGGCGATGGTTTGCAGGATGTCGTCGTAATCCGGGCGCTCGTTTAGGTCGAATGTGGCAGACATAGATTTTCTCCTGTGTGAAATATAAGGGCGAAAAACCCCCGGCTTGCTCTCCCGCTATTCCCTAAGAATAGCCGGTTATTAGCGCGGGGGCGCTTTCAGGCTTGAGTGCTTTCGAACCTGGAAAGCGGCAGAGCTAAAACGAATCTCCGGGAATTCTTATCCAGCCTTCCATCAGCACGCGCGCGCTGCGGCTCATGATGGCTTTTGTGACCGTCCACTGGCCGTTGATTTCTTTGGCTTCAGCGCCCACCTGCAAGGTGCCAGACGGATGGCCAAAGGTGACCGAGGTACGGTCGCCGCCGCCTGCCGCCAGATTTACCAGGGTGCCGGGAATAGCCGCTGCGGTGGCTATGGCAACCGCCGCTGTACCCATCATAGCGTGGTGCAGTTTGCCCATAGACAAGGCTCTAACGAGTACGTCTATGTCATTGGTGACAATGGCTTTACCGCTTGAAGCGCTGTAGTCCGCAGGCGGCGCAACAAAGGCGACTTTTGGTGTGTGCTGGCGCACAGCCGCTTCTTCAATGCTCTGGATCAACCCCATTTTCACCGCACCGTAGGCGCGAATGGTTTCAAACATCGCCAACGCTTCGGGATTGCCGTTGATAACATCCTGCAGCTCGGTGCCGTTGTAGCCTACTGCGTCTGCATTGATAAACACCGTGGGAATACCGGCGTTGATCATGGTGGCTTTCAGGGTGCCAACGCCCGGTACGTCCAAATCATCCACCAGGTTGCCGGTGGGGAACATGGCGCCTTCGCCGTCGGCCGGGTTGATGAATTCCACCTGTACTTCGGCTGCGGGGAAGGTGACGCCGTCCAGTTCGAAGTCGCCTGTTTCCTGCACTTCGCCGTTGGTGACCGGCACTTTTGCAATGATGGTTTTGTGGATGTTGGCTTGCCAGATGCGGACAGTGACTGTCTCTGTCACTGTCACTGCGCCGTTATCTGGCGTGCGCTCTTTGTCAACATAGCCGCTGCTAATGGCAAAGGCGCCGACCGCGGCGGTGAGGTTGCCGCAGTTGCCGCTCCAGTCCACAACGGGTTTGTCTATGCTGACCTGGCCGAACAAATAATCCACATCGTGGTCTGGCTGAGTGCTTTTGCTCACAATGACGGTTTTGCTGGTGCTGGAGGTGGCGCCGCCCATGCCGTCGGTTTGCTTGCCGTAAGGGTCGGGGCTGCCGATCACCCGCAGCAGCAGGTTGTCCCGGGCCGGGCCCGGGATTTGTGCGCGCTCGGGCAGATCCTCTAAACGGAAGAACACGCCTTTGCTGGTGCCACCGCGCATATAGGTGGCGGGAATTTTTACTTGGGGTGCCTGGCTGATAAGACCGCTCATGCAACCGCTCCCTCTGCCGCCCCTTCTGCCTCAAGGAAATCCTGAGCGAAGCGCTGCAACACGCCGCCAGCCTCGTACACAGACACTTCGTCTGCGGTGTCCAGGCGGCAGGTAACAGGCACGTTCAGGGTTTCGCCGTTGGACCGGTGAATAACCAGGGTCATGGTGGAGCGCGGGCTCATCTCACCTTCTACGTCGTAGGTTTCGGTGCCGTCCAGCTCCAAAGTCAGGCGGGTGGTGCCCGGTTTGAACTCCAGTGGCAGTACGCCCATTCCGACCAGGTTGGTACGGTGAATGCGCTCGAAACCTTCAGCGGCGATGGCCTCGACACCGGCGAGGCGCACGCCTTTGGCGGCCCAGTCGCGGGAGGAACCCTGGCCATAGTCGGCGCCGGCCACGATAATCAGCGGCTGTTTGCGTTCCATGTAGGTTTCAATAGCTTCCCACATGCGCAGATTTTTGCCTTCCGGCTCGACGCGGGCCATAGAACCCTGAACAATCTCGCCCTTGTCGTTTCGAACCATCTCGTTCATCAGTTTCGGATTGGCAAAGGTAGCGCGCTGGGCGGTCAGATGGTCGCCGCGGTGGGTGGCGTAGGAGTTGAAGTCTTCCTCTGGCAGGCCCATTTTGTGCAGGTATTCACCGGCGGCGCTGTTCATCATGATGGCGTTCGACGGCGACAGGTGATCGGTGGTGATGTTATCCGGCAGAATCGCCAACGGGCGCATGCCTTTCATAGTACGTTCGGCCGCCAAGGCGCCTTCCCAGTAGGGCGGGCGACGGATGTAAGTACTCTTCGGGCGCCAGTCGTACAGGGGGCTTTCGGCTTCCTCGAAGGCGCCCAGATCAAACATCGGGATGTACACCTGTTTGAACTGTTCGGGCTTGACGCTCGATTTTACGATGGCGTCGATTTCTTCATCGCTTGGCCAGATGTCTTTCAGGGTAATCGGGTTGCCGTCTTTGTCTTTGGCCAGAACGTCTTTTTCAATGTCAAAACGCACGGTGCCGGCGATGGCGTAGGCTACAACTAACGGCGGCGACGCCAGGAACGCTTGCTTGGCGTAGGGGTGAATTCGGCCGTCGAAGTTACGGTTGCCCGACAGTACGGCCGTGGCGTACAGATCGCGGTCAATGATTTCCTGCTGAATGACTGGATCCAGAGCGCCGGACATGCCGTTACAGGTGGTGCAAGCGTAGCCGACGATACCAAAGCCCAGCTTTTCCATTTCTTCTAGCAGGCCGGCTTCTTCCAGATACAGGCGGGCGACTTTGGAGCCTGGTGCAAAGGAAGATTTCACCCAGGGCTTACGCACCAGGCCCAGCTCGTTGGCTTTTTTCGCGATTAAGCCTGCGGCCACCACGTTGCGAGGATTTGAAGTGTTGGTGCAGGAAGTAATCGCAGCGATGATCACCGCGCCGTCGGGCATGTTGCCTTCGGCTTCCTCCGCCAGCGCCCTTTCCAGATTGCCGGCAATGCCTCGGGCGTGCAGATCGCTGGTCGCTACGCGGCAATGAGGGCTAGACGGGCCGGCCACGTTACGCACCACGGTGGACAGGTCAAATTCCAACACCCGCTCGTATTCCGCCTCTATTAGTGCGTCAGCCCACAAACCCGCGTGCTTGGCGTAGGTCTCTACTAGGGCGATCTGTTCTGGCTCGCGACCGGTCAGGGTCAAATAATCGATGGTTTGCTGATCGATATAGAACATGCCGGCAGAGGCACCGAATTCCGGGGTCATGTTGGAAATGGTGGCACGGTCGCCGATGGTCAGGCTTTCGGCGCCTTCACCAAAGAATTCCAGGTAGGCGGACACAACGCGCTCTTTGCGCAGAAACTCGGTAATGGCCAGCACGATGTCGGTCGCGGTGATGCCCGGCTGGCGCTTGCCAATGAGCTTGACACCGATGATGTCCGGCACACGCATCATGGACGGGCGGCCGAGCATGACCGTTTCTGCTTCCAAGCCACCGACGCCAATGGCGATCACGCCCAGGCAGTCGATGTGCGGGGTGTGGCTGTCGGTGCCAACGCAGGTGTCCGGAAAGGCGACGCCGTCGCGAGACTGGATCACCGGAGACATTTTCTCCAGGTTGATCTGGTGCATGATGCCGTTGCCGGCGGGGATCACGTCGACGTTTTTGAACGCAGTTTTGGTCCACTCGATGAAGTGGAAACGATCGTCGTTACGGCGATCTTCAATGCTGCGGTTCTTTTCGAACGCGTCTGGGTCAAAACCCGCGGCTTCTACCGCCAGGGAATGGTCCACAATCAGCTGCGTGGGAACAACCGGGTTCACTTTTGACGGCTCACCGCCTTTTTTGGCGATGGCATCGCGCAAACCCGCCAGGTCAACCAGAGCGGTGGTACCCAGAATGTCGTGGGTGACCACACGGGCCGGGTACCAGGGGAAATCCAGGTCTTGCTTGCGTTCAATAAACTGCTTCAGCGACTCGGTGAGCGTGTCGGGTTCGCCGCGGCGAATCAATTGCTCGGCTAAAACGCGGGAGGTGTACGGCAGTTTGGCGTAGGCACCAGGCTGTATGTCTTCGATGGCCTGGCGGGTGTCGAAATATTCCAGGCTGGTGCCTGGGAGGTTTTTGCGGTAGTGGGTGTTCATGTTTTTGGTTCTCTACGCAATAGAAGACGGGTACATAAGGGATGGGTTTGAAATCCGTCCCCGGTCTGGCGGTAGTAAGGGACGGATTTCAAATCTGTCCCTGGTTTGTCCCTGTCTTAGCGCTTTTCGATTGGCAGCCATTCGGCGTAATCGGGGCCGGTGTATTCGGCGCTTGGGCGGATGATGCGGTTATTGGCGCGCTGTTCTTTAACGTGCGCGGTCCAGCCGGATACCCGTGACATCACAAAAATAGGCGTAAACAGTTCGGTGGGAATGCCCATGAAGTGGTAAGTCGAGGCGTGGAAGAAATCGGCGTTGCAGAACAGTTTCTTCTCGCGCCACATGATTTCTTCACAGCGCACAGACACCGGGTAAAGCACGGTATCGTTTGCTTCTTTTGACAGTTTTTCAGACCACTTTTTAATAATGATGTTGCGCGGGTCGGAATCGCTGTAGACCGCGTGGCCGAAGCCCATGATTTTTTCTTTGCGCTGCAGCATACCCATCAGGCCTTCTTCGGCCTTATCCGGGGTGTTGAATTTCTGAATCAGCTCCATTGCCGCTTCGTTGGCGCCGCCGTGCAGCGGACCACGCAGGGTGCCGATAGCGCCGGTTACGCAGCTGTGAATGTCAGATAAGGTAGATGCGCATACGCGAGCCGCGAAAGTAGACGCGTTGAATTCGTGCTCGGCGTACAGAATCAGGGAAACGTTCATCACCCGTTCGTGCAGCTCGCTCGGCTTTTTGCCGTGTAGCAGCTCTAAAAAGTGGCCGCCGATGGAATCGGAGCTGCTGTTGGTATCAATGCGCACACCTTTATGAACAAAGCTGTACCAGTAGTTGATGATGCCCGGAAACGCGGCCAGCAGGCGGTCGATTTTGTCGTCTTGCTCGCTGAAGTTTTGCTCGGTTTCCAGGTTGCCCAGCATCGAGCAGCCGGTGCGCATCACATCCATCGGGTGGGCGTCTTTGGGGATGCTTTCCAGCACGGTTTTCAGTGCGTCTGGCAGGCTACGCAGGCTTTTCAGCTTGGCTTTGTAGGTGTCCAGTTCTTGCTGGTTTGGCAGTTTTCCCTGCAGCAGCAGGTAGGCCACTTCTTCGAACTGGGCGTTGTCTGCCAGGTCGCTAATGTCGTAGCCGCAATAGGTCAGGCCGGTTCCGGTTAGGCCAACGGTGCACAGTGCGGTTTGACCGGCGACTTGTCCACGCAGCCCTGCGCCACTTAATTTTTTTGTTTCAGCCATGGGTGTTTTTCCTTAAAACCGGGAATGGATTTGAAGTCCGTTCCCTATTTGTTTATTTGGCACCGGGGACAGATTTTAAATCTGTCCCCGGTGCTCTCTGTCTCAGCCTTTGGACTGTTGAAAAAGCTGATCAAGCTTCTGCTCGAAATCGTGGTAGTTCAGATAGTCGTATAATTCCATGCGGGTTTGCATCAGGTCGACGACGTCTTTCTGGTCACCCTGCTCCAGAATGTTCTGATAAACCGTTACGGCGGCTTTGCTCATGGCGCGGAAGGCGCTCAGCGGGTAAAGCACCATGCTGGCGCCGGCATCACCCAGCTCTTTGCGGTTGTACAGCGGCGTAGCGCCAAATTCGGTGATGTTGGCCAGCAGCGGTACATCGCCGAGGGCGGCGGAAAAAGCTTTGTAGTGTTCCAGCTCGTTGACCGCTTCAGCAAAGATGCCGTCGGCACCGGCTTCTATATACGCTTTGGCGCGATCGATAGCCGCGTCCAGGCCTTCTTTCTGGAACGCATCGGTGCGGGCCATAATGAAGAAGTTTTTGTCGGCGCGGGCGTCGGCGGCCGCTTTGATGCGGTCTACCATTTCTTCTTTAGAGACAATTTCTTTGTTCGGGCGATGGCCACAGCGCTTCTGAGCAACTTGGTCTTCGAGGTGAACGGCGGCTGCACCGGCTTTTTCCATCTGCTGAATGGTACGGCCAATGTTGAATGCGCCACCCCAACCGGTGTCTATGTCTACCAGTAGCGGGATATCCGTGGCGGCGGTAATACGGCGCACGTCTTCTACTACGTCGTTCAGGCTGGTCATGCCCAGATCTGGCAGGCCGTAGGAGGCGTTTGCAACACCGCCGCCAGACAAGTAAATAGCCTGGTGCCCTACCCGCTCGGCCATCATAGCCGCATAGGCGTTGATGGTGCCAACAATCTGCAGGGGCTTGTTGTCGTTCAGGGCTTTACGAAAACGGGCACCCGGGGAACGTTTGCTGGACATAGTTGTGCCTCCTTTGGATAACGATGACGATGGCTTGCTAATGGGTTAGACAGTCAGTTCGCCGTCGCGGATTTTTTGCTCAATGTTTTTTCGTGCTGCGTTAATGTGGCGTTTCATCAGAAACTCCGCCAGCTCACCGTCTCGGCTGGCAATGGCATCAACAATAGTGCGGTGCTCGCCCAGCGCCATGTGCGGGCGCCCGGACGAGGTGCTTAAGCGGTAGCGGTACATGCGCACCATGTAGTACAAATCACCCAGCAGCATTTGAGTCAGCTTGGTGTTACGACTGCCAGTGGCGATACGGTGGTGAAAATCGTAGTCGCCCTCGGCCTGGTAGTAAGCCTGGCCCTGGGCTTGTTCGATCATGGTTTCGTGGGTGTCGAGGGTGGCGCGAAGGGCAGCAATTTCAGCGTCTGTCATGCGTTCCGCGGCCTGCCGTGCGGCCAGGCCTTCCATCAGTTCGCGTATGCGATAGAGCTCTATTAATTCGTCTGCGCTTACGGAGACCACTTTCACCCCGGCGTGAGGGCGTCGTACCAGCAAGCCCCGGGATTCCAGGCGGCCCAACGCCTCGCGCAGCGGCCCGCGGGTTAAATGAAAGCGAGAGCAGAGCTCAACTTCGCCTATTTTTTCGCCCGGGATCAGGTCGCCTTTCACAATCGCCGTTTGCAGACAATCGAAGGCTTCATCGGCGCGAGTATAGGCTTGTGGGACGAGTTCCAACATACTTTGTCAACAATCCTGTAAATGACGTTGCAAAAGTACGCGCCATCACACGGATTGTCAACAATCCTTCGGTGTAGGACCCCATATCTGACGTGTTACAGGTCCAAAAACCGCGCTTGCTCGTCCGCCGGCGGTGGCGTGTACTGGTAAAGCCACGTTTCAGAAACCGGTTGCCCGCTGAGCATCAACTGCAAACGGATATCGACGGGGTCGCCCGATTCACCGGGCACCAAATCAAACATTGCGCGATAGCCCTTAATCGAGTCCAGGGGGCGCACAGACGTTATTTCTACCCTGCCACTGCTGGTTGTAATGACAGCTTCCAGCTCGGTATCAGACGCCAACATGCTCAAATCACCGCCACCGAAATCGATCGCAAAACGCCAGGAAAACACGTCTCGCTGCTGGCCTATAATGCCACCAAGTCCGGTGCGGGTAGCTTGCACTTGCGCCAACTTGTCTGGCTGCACCGGTGGCTCCTCGCCCCAGGTCAGAGTGTAGGAAAACAGGTGTTCTTTGCCAACAACCAAAGGCTTTTGCGGGTTCCAAAATGCCACAATGTTATCGAATGTTTCGTTCCCCGTAGGAATTTCAGTGAGCATAACCTGCCCCGGGCCCCAGTCACCTTTTGGCGTAATCCAGGCGCTTGGACGGCGATTGTAGAACACGCCGTCGTCTTGGTAGTGCTCAAAGTTACGGTCGCGCTGCAACAGACCAAAGCCTTTCAGATTGTTGTCAACAAAACTGCTGATATGAACGTTGCGGGGGTTCGTCAACGGCCGCCATAGCCATTCGTTGTTGCCGTTTTGAATCGCCAGGCCGTCTGAATCATGAATTTCCGGGCGCCAGTCGTACGCCATGCGGCGATCGTTTTCACCCATTTGGTACATGCTGGTCAGCGGCGCAATGCCCACTCGTTCAATGGCTTTTCGTGGGTAGAGCGCCACGTCCACATCCATCACCGTGTTTTGCCCGGGCTGGATACGGAAGGCATAGGCGCCGGTAACGCTGGGAGAATCCAGTAACGCCCAGACGGTGACAAAGTCCTGACCGGGAGCCGGTTTCTCTAGCCAGAAGGTGGTAAATTCAGGGAACTCTTCCTTTCTGCTCATTCCGGTGTCTACCGCCAGGCCGCGGGCAGACAAACCGTACTGCATGGATTCGCCCACCGCTCGGAAGTAACTGGCGCCCAGAAAAGACGCCAGATCTAATTGAAAATTGGTGTAAAAATGCAGGCGAAAGCCGGCGTAACCAAGATTCGACTTCAAATTACCCAGTGCCTGTTTGCCGCTGTAGTCGAAGTTACTCTGACGATATTCCAGAGCTCGGGCGATACCGCCATCCACTTCGAATATTTGCACCGGCTTTTTGAAGTACAAGCCAAGATGGAAAAGTTGCACCTGGAACAACAGATCATCGCCGCGCCAGAGCGCATCCTGGGGCTTGAAGCGAATGGCCTGATAGTCATCCCAGCTTAAGGTGTCCAAGCTTGCGGGGATGCCGCTGGTTTGCGGTTGGTAGGCTCTGCCGGCCAGATAGCGGGCGTGGCCTTTGAGCCAGGCGTAATCAAAAGACCCGCTGCGCTTTGTACTGCGAGCCACCTCACCCGCCTGCAGCGAGGCTGGCATGGGTAAAACGCCCAAAACAGTAGCAGCAGATACGGCTTTCAGAAGAGAACGACGGCGCATCATTAAACCTCAAAAGTCGGCGTGGTAGATTGTCGATGTTCTGTTGTTAGTCGATAGTCACTCGTTGGTTGAATCCGTTATTCGTCACTATCCAGCGACTAAAGACGAGCGATCGCCTGACCCCAATAGCTTTCCGTTGGCGCGACCCAAGCGCGGCGATGAAGCGCGGCCAGGGACACTCTGTCTTCGCACAATTCGCTGATTTGTTTTTTATTCAGCGCCGCCGGGCCGGCATGGATGCATTGGTCCACCAGGCCATTGAGCCTTGCGGCTCGCCTGGAATGGCGGTTTGGCCTGGCCAGCGCCAGTTGCTGCTGGTGAACTAGCGGCACCAGAACAGCCTGTTCAAAGTGGCCAAGGCTCCCGCGGCTGGCCGGCTGGGCGCGATTTTCAGCGGCATTTTTCAGCAGCGGCAACGGTGCCAACTCTTCAGGAATCAGCAGCAGCCCGGCGCGGCGTATGGCCTGGCCCACCCTGACCCGGCTGAGCAGCACCGAGGTCGGCGCCGCCAGTATTAAAGGCACAGCCACGGGCAGAGACCAAATGAAAAAACTGACATCTAGCCACCAGGCGAACACCGCCCAGCTGCCGCCCATCGCTAATCCCGGTGCCTGGGTTATCAACGCGTCGCGCCAGCCGGTTTCTTCCGTGCGATTTTGACCGGCCCAGCTTAAGGAAACATTTAACATCGATGCGATGACGAACCGGCTGTGGGCCAGCATGCGGATGGGTGCCAGCAGTACCGAGAAGACAATTTCTACCCACACGCTTAAAAACAGCCGCCAAGGGCCACCGAAACCCTTGGCTAAGCCATGAATGATGGCGTCGATAATGGCCAGGAACTTTGGCGCAAACAGCAACGCCAGTGTGCTGAGGGCGAGGGTAAGCGCCCACTGTGGCCGCCATTCCGGCCACAGTGGGAAGAGTCCTTCGTGGCCGGCAGGAAAGTATTCGATGGGCGACAACGTTAACTGCGCGGCGGCCACGGTGGTTAACGCCAGGAACGCCAGCCACAAGGGCGATGCTACGTACGCCATTATGCCGTTGAGGAACGTCATGCGGTGTGCCAGGCAGATGCGGCGACCAAAACACAGAATCCACAGGTGCTGTAGATTGCCTTTGGCCCAGCGGTGGTCTCGTGACAGTTCGTCCGCCAGCGTAGGCGGCGACTCTTCAAAGCTTTCGCCCAAACCGGGTTCCAGCCAGACCTCGTAACCGGCGCGGCCAATGTAGGCGGCTTCGACAAAATCGTGGCTCATGATCGGCCCTTCAAACACGCCAAAGCCGCGTAATTTACGCAAACCGCAGTGCTGCATAAACGGCTCTACGCGCAATATGGCGTTGTGGCCCCAAAAAGCGGCATGGCCCATTTGCACGGCGGCAAGGCCGGTTGCGAACAGCGAAGAATACAAGCGGTTGCCAAACTGTTGCAGGCGGGCAAACAGCGACTGGCCGTTAATGATGGAGGGGTTTGTTTGCAGTATGCCGACCTGGGGCTCGCGCTCCATCAACTGGACCATGCGCACAAGGGTGCGCCCGCTCATTAAGCTGTCTGCGTCTAACACCACCATGTATTTGAAGCGCCGGCCCCAGCGCCGCAAAAAATCGGCGACGTTGCCACTTTTATAGTTCAGATTAACGCCGCGGCGGCGATAAAACAGTCGGCCGTGGGCGCCCAGCTCGTCACACAGCTGATGCCATTTAGCCTGTTCTTGCAGCCATATTTCCGGGTTGCGGCTGTCTGACAATATGAAAAACTCAAAGTGTTCAATCTGACCGTTGCGCTCCAGCTCGTGATACACCGCTTTCAGCCCGCTAAGCGTCCAGTGCACCGGTTCGTGGTACACGGGCAGCACAATGGCGGTGTTGACCAGCGGGGTGTGTTCCAGGTCATCGCTGCTGTAGCGATTCAGCAGCGAGTGCTTATCGCCACCCGTCAGTCGCAGCACAAATCCGACCACCGCGGTCCAAAAACCCACGGCAATCCAGGCGTAAAGCAGTGCAAACAAGACCAGCAGGCCGATTTCCACCGGGGTGCCGCCGTGGTAAGGCATGATCCATAACAAGTAATAGCTGGCCACCGCGGTTTGGCCGAATACCAGCAGCGCCAGCAAGCTGCGCCTTATTCTGGCGACTGTGCGCCAGCGCCAAAGTTTCTGGGGCGCCCGATCACTCATAACCCATGCTTCCTCTAAGCAGCTCTGGCCCTGCCTCAAGCGTCAACTTTGGTTGTGGCAATTCAAAATACTGGGGCAGCAGTTCCATAACCAAGCTTAGACAGTCGCCATCAGGGGCCTGCTGCAGCGCGTGACCAATCAATTCAAGCGCGGTACAGCATTCGTTGACGCCCGGATTGATTCCGCTGCCGCGAAGGTAGGCTATTACCCGATCCAGTGCCTTTTGGCACGGTAGCTGCTCCACATTTACTCCCTCGCCTGGGCTAAGTCAGGCAGCTGATACAACCAGGTTTCAGACACCGCATTCGGGCCTGCCAATAATCGCGCTCTTAGGGGCGTGTCCTTATTGGGCGTAGGCTTAACCAGCATCGACAGGCGCCAGATGCCCTGATCTGGCAGGTGCTCTACAAAGTGTTCCAGTATTTCGGCGTTGCCGCTGGTCCCCACTTCGCTGACAACCGGAACGTTGGCAGCGTTCAGGGTTTTACCCTCAAAGTCGACGACTACTCGCCAGGTACCTTCCAGGCTGCGGTGACTTTCGCCTGGGTGGGCGCCATTGAGTCGGCCAGCACCCACCCAGGTGTCCACAACGCGACCAATATTACCGTCGAAGGCGGTGTGTTCACCGAATCTGAGGCGGTACCGAAAATTCAACTCTGCGCCTTGCTCGATCGTCTGACGCGGCTTCCAGAAGGCCACGATGTTGTCGTTGCCCTCTGAAGAGGTGGGAATCTCCACCAGCACAACTTCGCCCGAGCCCCAATCGCTGATATTGTCGATCCACGCGCTCGGGCGCTTTTCGTAGTGGGCTTCTGCGTCTGAAAAATCATCAAAGCGGGTATCGCGCTGCATCAGCCCAAACCCTTTCAAGTTGGTCACTTGAAAAAAGTTCATCCTCAAACTGGTGGGGTTTAGCAATGGCCGCCATACCCACTCGGTCACTTCAGCGGATTTTTCATCCTGTATCAGCAGGCCGTCAGAGTCATGAACCTGAGGCCGCCATTCCCCCGCTGGTTGGCGGGTGTTCTTGCCGTAGTAGAACATGGACGTTAGCGGCGCCAGGCCAATCTGGTCAATATTGCTGCGGGCAAACAGGTGGGCGCTGACCTCAATGCCAGTAGCCGTGCCTGGGGTAATTACAAAACGGTAAGCGCCGGTCGCGCTGGGGCTGTCTAGCAGCGCGTAAACCGTCATCGTGCCCGCGTTAGCGGCTGGCCGCTCCAACCAGAACTCGGTGAACGCCGGGAACTCCTCACCGGAGGGCAAGCCGGTGTCTATGGCCAGGCCCCGAGCTGTCAAGCCGAAACCGTTATCGGCACCGACACCGCGAAAATAACTGGCACCGCCAAACACCAGGAACTGGTTGCCTTGGCGCTCGGCGCTTTTAACAACCGATGCCGCTTGTAGGGGCCAGGTCAGCCGAAAGCCCGCGTAACCCAAATCAGCGGGGACACGCTTAGCCAGATCGGAAGAGGGGTACGTAAAGTGATCGCGATCAAAAACCAGCGGTTTCACGCCCTCTAGATCCACTTGGTTCAGGGTTACGGAGTGCCGATATACGCTGCCGGTGGGCATCATCATGACTTCAAAATGTTTTTTGTCCGCACTGGCCGGCTGGCGCCAAAGATTGGCTTCGGGCTTGAAGCGGATTGACTGGTAGCGATCGTAAGGCAATGACGTTAAAAAGTCGGGAACCGCACTGGGCGCTTTGTATGGCCTTTGCGCCAGCGCCTGAGCTTTTTTAGTGACATCGGCGAAGCCAAAGCTCCAAGCCGGAGCGCTGGCGCCTAGGCAAAATACGACAATGCACCCGCTTACAACACGGGCTGTCCTTGCAAGCATGGAGAGCGTTCCCTAGGTTCCATTTGATTTTTCGTGACTGTACAACAACACCGTGTTGTCGCACTCTATGTGACAGGTCTGTAAGAACTTGTTCATCAAACAGGAAACCGGTTTTGATACTCTTCGCCACGCCTGATCACGGGCAGACAGCGCTGTTTCTTTTGGTGACACTGCATTTTATCCATCAACTTGGGTAGACTCCACCAAATCTGACTTTCATAAGGACGCTGAAATGATCAAGAAGTGCTTGTTTCCCGTTGCCGGTTATGGCACCCGTTTTTTACCCGCCACCAAGGCCATGCCGAAGGAAATTCTACCCATCGTCAATAAACCCTTGGTTCAGTACGGTGTTGAAGAGGCAGCAGATGCCGGCATTCACGAATTCGGGTTTGTGACCGGTCGCGGTAAACGCGCCATCGAAGATCATTTTGACATCAGCTACGAGCTTGAGCACCAAATTGCGGGTTCTGGCAAAGAGGGTATGCTGGCCTCTATCCGTGATCTGATTGACAACAACACTTTCGCCTTTACTCGCCAAAGCGAAATGAAGGGCTTGGGCCATGCGATTCTGACCGGGCGCAACCTGGTGGGTGACAACCCTTTCGCCGTGGTGCTGGCCGACGATTTCTGCGTGGGGCCTGACGGCGAAGACGGGGTGTTGGCGCAAATGGTCAAACTTTACAGCCAGTTCCGCTGTTCTATTGTGGCCATTGAAGAAGTACCGGCCGACGAAACCCACAAGTACGGTGTAATTGCTGGCGAGTGCATGAAAGACGGCTTGTTCCGGGTAACGGACATGGTCGAAAAGCCTGCGCCAGAAGACGCGCCCAGCAACATGGCCATCATTGGTCGTTATATTCTGACACCGGATATTTTCGACATTCTGGAGCGCACGCCGCCGGGTAAAAACGGTGAAATGCAAATTACTGACGCCCTGCTGGAACAAGCCAAAACCGGCTGCGTGCTGGCCTACCAATTCAAAGGCCGGCGCTTTGACTGCGGCAGTATAGACGGCTTCGTGGAGGCAACCAATTATGTGTATGAAAACATCTATAAAAAGGGCTTATAGCTTAAGCCAATAAAGAGTTGACGCACCGCGGCTGAATCAGTATATTTCGCTTCGTTGCAAAACAGGACCATAGCTCAGTTGGTTAGAGCGCTGCCTTGACATGGCAGAGGTCGGCAGTTCGAGTCTGCCTGGTCCTACCACCTTTCAATGAGTTACATTGATCTCAAAGTTCTTTTCTCAATAAATCCGCATATACAGTAGCCACATCTCAAGATTTCTGTGTCGAGGGTGCACAACCTTTCAAAAAAACGGTCTTAGTTCTTCAGGCCCGCTTGGCATTACCGTTTTATTTTCTAAGCCCTGAGCTCGCGGGCGCAACAAGCGATTTTACAGACCATCATATTTGAGCCGACCCGTTGGGTCAAAATCGCCCCTATCCCTCGGCTCAAAATCGCACCACTAATAAACACTACTATTGGACTAGGATTAACTATATCGTCCCGATCAAGAAACAGTAATAAGAACGCAACCGAAAATTTTCAACAGCGTCTAAAAGTCAGCAATTGTCTGCACGCCCAAAAGAAACTACCAAAACCTCAGTCCAAACTTGTCGGATACAACTGGTTTTAACCGACGACCCCTGTTTTGGAAACTGTTCCAAAAATGTCACCACCGCAGTAATACTGACCCACCAGCGCCAACTGAAAATTGACCCACCTGAGGCAAAATAGCCACCTATTAACATGTTCAGGGCGGCTGCCGATGTTGACTCAGGAGACACTTGTGGAAATTCATGTACTACACTGTCAAGGCGAGAGTATTCGCGCCATCGCTCAAAATCTGGGCGTATCCCGCAACAGTGTGCGCCGCTATCTGCGGGATCTGAGCGTGACGCCCAGCTATCCAGACCGAACGCAGAGAACGACCAAGCTGGATCCCTATAAAGACTATTTGCTGGCGCGGATCGAAGCGGCGAAGCCGAACTGGATTCCGGCAACCGTATTGTTAAGAGAGATTCAAGACCGCTTCTATGCCGGCGGGATTAGCCGGTTCAAGTACTACATTGCCGACTTCAAAACCGTCAGATCTGACCCCGTGGTTCGCTTTGAGGCGCCGCTTGGCAAGCAGATGCAGGTCGACTTTACGACCATTTCCCGTCACCGGCGCAAGGTCAAAGCCTTTGTGGCCACGTTGGGATTTAGTCGCGCCACTTACGTCCGGTTCTCCGAGCACGAGCGCCAGGAAGATTGGTTGCAAGGCATCGAAGAGGCCTGCCATTACTTTGGCGGAGTCCCTCAGGAGATCCTGTTCGACAACGCCAAGACCATCATGATTGAGCGCGATGCCTACGGCGACGGCCGTCATCGCTGGCATGCACAACTGCTATCCAAAGCTCAGGATTACGGCTTTATCGCCCGCGCTTACCGGCCGTACCGAGCTCGCAATAAAGACAAAGTTGAACGCTTCAATGGCTACTTGAAAGGCAGCTTTATTACGCCTCTGGCCGCTACCCTAAACCAAGCTGGACTGAGATTGGACGTCACCACGGCCAATGCGCATATAGGGCCTTGGCTTGAGTTAATAGCTCATCAGCGTATTCACGGCACCACCAGCGTTAAACATCAGGTACGACTGGACCGGGAACGCTTTGAATTCGCGCCGCTGCCATCAAGGCTACAACCGGTGGTACAACAAAAACCAGAATCAACTCGGCCTATTCTGGCAGAAAGCTTTCAACATCTGCTCAGCGCGTACGACCAGTTACTGGAGGTTTGTCCATGAACCTTCAGCATCAGCGTATCGAGCACGCCTGCGCAAGCCTCAAGCTCGATACCCTGGCCAGTGAATGGGCGGTTATTGCCAACCATACTGCCTCAAACGAAGGCACCTTGGCTGACTTCCTAGAGCAGCTTTTGCATCTGGAACTGGACGCCCGCTCACAAGGATCCAAAGAGACGTTGCTGAAGTTCGCAAACTTCCCGGGGCGAAAGTTATTTGAAGATTATGACTTCAAGTTTGTAAGCCGAGCCCTACGGAAACAGCTGAATGAACTGACGAGCATGGCCTTTTGTAGAGCGAGCAGAAAACGTGATGCTTCTGGGCTCCAATGGCGTTGACAAAAGCAACCTAGCCATCAGCCTGGGTCACAAAGCCGTCAGCCAAGGCATTAAAACGCGCTTCATTGCCGAGGCTGACATGATGCTGCGACTGGTTATTGCTCGAAAACAGGTACGTCTGGATCAGTACTTAAAGCGCAATATCTTAGCGCTACGGCTGTTGATCATCGACGAAATCGGCTATCTGCCGTTTGGTTGGTCGAGAGGAAGCCAATCTGTTCCTTAGTACCATCGCCAAACGCTACGAGCACGGTAGTGTTACCCTCAACAGAAACCTCTCATTCTCACAGTTGGCCAGTTCCTTCGATAGCGACACAACGTTAACCGCTGCGCTGTTGGACCGGCTGCTACATACACCATGCGCACATCATTCAAATACGGGGAGAAAGCTATCGATTGAAGAATAAGAAAATGGCTGGTATCACACCGATCTCAGCTAGCAGCCAAAACCTGTTAACCAACACTTAAACGCCAAGGGTGGGTCAGTTTTAAACTGGCGATATTGCCGATAAGTGGGCCAGTTTTAAACCGGCGTTGACGCAAGTCGCTGATTGTTGACTAGGTTGTTTATTACCCGCTTCCAGCGCCTTAGTTCTTCTTGCGCTTCCCCCGCCATTGATGCCATGGGTTCAATAAGTCAAACCAGGGCATAAAGTCGTGCCCGTCATACTTAATCGTTGCTGGCAAGCACGCTCAGTAGGCCCTCGAGAGATTCGTCTCTTTGAGCGAGGGCATGGAAGTAATCGAGAACCTGCTCAACTCTGCGAAGGTTGGTCTCGTCGTGCGATTGTTGCTTTTTCAGATTGTCTGCCGGGATGTGTCACTCAGGCGACCGAATGAAGCTCAACCACCGCTGCACAGAATCGTCCATTTGTGCATAACCAACATCCCCGCGATCACATGCGCGATTAGAAATTGCGGTTTGTGGACAAGCCGCTGAGGTCCCTGGTGAATAAACGTCACACCAACAGTCAATCGAGCAAGATGGAGTTTGTAGACCATGCACATTGAAGACATGAGCATCGATCAGTTGATGGAAAAGAACAAAATCATTTGCCCGCAAATCGATCAGCTGCAAGGTCAAAAAAATATAGGCGCTGAGTTAATTGTGAGTGGAACTGAAAGTGATCTTCAGTGGCAGGAAGGGACCAAAGTTAGGATTGTTACCAAGATCAGCCGCAAGAGCGTAATCGTGCTGGTCGAAGACGACAGCATGAGAATAGTACAAGGTCTCGCCGGTGCGACCGCCAGGCCTGCTGCAGTCTCTTCGTGGTTTGAAATAAATCAACTTCGTTATGAAGTGGGCGCGTACCCTTTATTCGCACTAGAAAAAGGTAAGGCTCCCTACGTTGGTGCGACTCTTAGCTCTAGCAATTGACTTTATATTATTGGACAACAAAACTGATGGGTAAAAGACATTACAATCAATATTTTGTTTGACATAATCGTTAAAAAATTTTTCTGGCACGAGTTTTGCTGATTGTTTATTGCAATCTCGCAAATACTATTACATGGAAGCTCTGCAATCATGCATACACGATATAATAAAATTGCCATGTCGGTTTCTAT
>Ga0136553_1000153_pt1 | contig 24887 bp, 31 predicted proteins | sample AntRauTorckE5430_FD_101384 | JGI IMG/M metagenome (GOLD analysis project Ga0136553, IMG submission 101384) | Saline lake microbial communities from Rauer Islands, Antarctica - Metagenome Torckler E5 #430 | ecosystem: Environmental > Aquatic > Non-marine Saline and Alkaline > Saline | place... | reverse complement strand
GATGTGGCGAGGGTTCCAACCTTCGTAGGGTGAGTCATAGTCCTGTTTGTGTGAGAACTACAAGATAACTACTCACCCGATTTTAGCTACTTTTTGACCCAATCTGCAACGGACCATTGTACTTACCACACTATGTATTTGGGCGCGGCCGCTGGGTGCAAAGCAAGGATCAAAAGAGCAAGGTGAAGGACGGATTGAGCTTTTTTGGCGGAGGGGCCTAAGGCTTGGCGGGAGGTTTGGTTTTGGGGGCGTTTTTTAGGTTGAGGAGGGGCGGGGGTGATTGTTCTACCGTCTTTAGGCTGCGTTTGACTTGCCGGAGTGAAACCAAGAGTGGTGGTTAAATCGTTATGCTTAGGCGTTATCAACCTCCTAACTTATCCATCATGAACGCTACTCAAAGAAAAAAACTACTGCACCTGCGTATTGAGCAGGCCAACGAGGAAATGCAGATTGTACTGGCTGAGGTGGTCGAGGTTTTGTTCCAGACTTATCAGCCGGAGGTGATGGAAACAGAAGCCTTTGTTGCCAAAAACGAGGGAGAATCCGAAAAGGTGGCGGCGTACGAAGCGACGCTGGAACCGATGAGCAAGGCCGATTTTTACGAGCAGATCAACCACGGAATCGAAGAATACAAGCGTGGTGAATCCATTCCATTGGAGGATGCACAGGACCACGATGATACGGCGTTCCTTAATAACTGAATAACTGAACCGCCCTGGTGCTGGAGCTCTCCAGGCTGGGGCTTTGCTTTGTTCTGCGAAAGAAGCCTGGTGTCTGATGTGTTTTGGGGGCGCGTAAACCTCTACGTTGGCGGCTAGTGGGCCACCCGGTAAATATCATTACCGTTAAGCTTGGTCTTTCGCACGCTGCCGTCGTTGCCAAAGTACTTGCGTAGCTACGGCCATGCAGGCACTTAGTCGCCTAGCCAGCGCACGAAATACCTGCGCTTACCAGTAACGCTATTTACCGGGTAGCCCACTAGTTGGTCGCCGCCCCATTGGGCTGATTAGTCGGCCGTAATGTGAAGGAATATTTCCCTATTTTACATCTGGTAAGAACGCTTACTAATTGGATGGGATCTGCATAACCCATGCCGCAGATTACTACCGCTACGGTAAAATCCTTGGTGAGTACAATGCTTGTAAGCAGGCCCGTTGGGGATAGGAGGGCTTGGTATGGTCACCGTGGTGCTCGGCTTTAGTATTCTGATATTGGACGGTTTATTGGGGTTGATCCAATGGCGGGTAAGTTCGCGGGGCATAGTCCTTATAATTATGTATTTAATAATCTACTTGTTTTTACTGATCCAGATGGTCGAGCTCCGATGAACGATTATGGATTAGATGTAAAAACCGGAGAATTAACCTTACTTCGAGAGACTAATGACGACACTCACACTATATACGACGGTACTACGGACGCGAATGGGAAGTTTCAGAAAGGAGTTGATGGCAGAGAAAAAGCGATTACTTTCTCAACTGAAAGCTCAAATATCGAGGAGGTGGTTAATGAGTTCGGAGATGCGTCAGCGGGAGGACTCATTTTTTCAGGTGGGGAAGATGCCCGAATTGATGGTGAAAATATCTTGGAGTTCATTTCTTTCGAAAGTCATATAGAACTCAACAGTTGGGGATTCGACAGTAATGGAGATTCCAAAACAGATGGTCTATACATAAGTAGGTGGAACGAAAACAATTCAGGCGAAAGTCTAGACCGTGTAAGTTACAACAGTACATCAGTTACAGATATGGAACTTTCGGGAAATGTTTTGGGGGAGAAGACATTTCACTTACATACACATCCGGGGGTCAAAAACCGCCCAGACATATCTACACCTTCTCCTACGGACCGTCAGATTTCTCCAACAAATAAGAGATATCCTCACTATATTTTATCTCCTCTTGAGAGAATTAAAAAGCAGAATTAATGGGAAAGTTAGCATCAAAAATAAGCATAATATGTGGATTTTTTATTTGTTTATTAAGCCTCGATAGTTGCCACGATCAAAGTGAAGCTAAATCAGGAACTTCAGAACTTGAGATAGCCATCTGTGAATATATCAAAGATATTAACGATAAATTCAGTGGGAAAAGATTCATAATCAGAGTGAGAAAAGAAGTTTTGTCTTCTCAAGGGCAGATAAGCCAGATTTACAGATTTGCCGCCGAAAATGCCTACTTGCCTGAAAACATCCAGCCTGACTCTACAGGTTCTATTGCTGATAAGCCAGTAATTTTCTTTTTAGATAAGCGCTTAGGCTCACAAGAAAGACGACAAATAAAACAGGAACTGGAGGCTCTAAACCTAATAAACAGTACCAAAGCCTATAATACTAAATCCAATTATGAAGAGAGAATTATTTTCTTAGATAGTGGGAGTAAATTTGTGGTACTGAAGGACACCAAGTACGTGAATATAGAAGAAGTCGCAAAATTAATACTTGATCGATAGGTTTTCCCACCCAATGAATAGCTAGCCGCAGTGCCCTTCCGGCATTGTCGGCTAGCGGTATTGGGTGGCTTGTTTTTCAGTAACGTTGTTTTGGAACACAGCCTGGCCGAAAGCGGATAACGAGAGAGCCCACGCAGAAATCCAAAACCTCAACCCGCCCTGCTCCTCCAAAAACCTCCCCCGGCACCAGCGCCCGCGCCCTTAAAACCGCCTGCCAAACTATTACCCCAGCAAAACGTACCTTCATATCCTACAAAAGCCGCCAGGCCCAACAAGTCGGCGAAATAGCCGGTGGTGAGTGAACCTCAGCATCATTTACGAATTATAACCAATCAACCAATCAACATTCCATAATATGCGCAAGCACACCGTTAGATGGCTCCTGCCATTCCTGCTTCTGCTCCCGGTCTTATCCTGGGCGCAAGACGAACGTCCTCCCGTTACCCGGGCGTATTTCATCAACAACGCCTACGTGGTTCAGGAACCTGGCAAGGTGATTGACCTTGGCAGCGTCATCATCCGCAACGGCCTCATCGAGGCGGTCGGTAAGGGCCTGAAGGCTCCGTTGGACGCTAAGACGCTGGAAGGCGACTCTCTCTACGTCTATTCCGGCTTCATCGAAGGCTTGTCCCACACCGGTGTTCCGAAGCCTAAGCAACCCGAACGTGGCAGCCGCCCAGAGGTGAAAGACCCCGGTAACCCGCCCAACGATGTCGCGGGTATTCAACCCGAACGATCGGTAACTGACCTGATGAAGGCCGATGATAAGTCAGTAGCTGATATGCGTGCTCTCGGTTTTACCGCCGCCCACGTAGTACCTCACGGTGGCATGTTACCCGGACAAGGGGCCATCGTTCTGCTGGGAGGAGACAACGAACGCGATATGGTACTGCGGGCAAATACCTCCTTGTACTCTGCTTTCGAAGGCGGACAGCGGGTGTACCCGGCCACCACCATGGCCGTTATGTCAAAATACCGCGAATTGTATAAGCAGGCCGAGCAGGTAAAAGACCACACCGACAAGTACGCCGCGAACTCTAGGGGGATGGCCCGGCCGGAATACGACGACGTGCTGGCAGCCTTCCTTCCCGTGATTGATAAAAAGATGCCCGTCTTCTTTGAAGTAGGAGACATCAAGGAAGTGTACCGCGCAATGGGCCTCTCCAAAGAGCTCGGCTTTAACCTCGTACTGGCCGAAGTGAGCCGTGGCCAACTGGTTATGGACAAGCTCAAAAGCACGAATACTCCCGTCTTCCTCACCCTGGACCTGCCAAAGGCAAAAAAAGAGGACAAAAAAGAGACGGAGGATAAGGACAAAGGCGATAAAAAAGAGACCGACGAGAAGGATACTGATGAGAAAGACGTTGACAAAAAAGAAGGGGACAAGAAGATGTCTCCCGAGAAGAAGATGATGATGGACAAGGCGGAAGCCCGTCGTGACGCCTCCCGGAAGGAACTTGAAGAACAAGCAGCAATGCTGGCCAAAGGCGGCATCACCTTCGGCTTCTCCACCCTGAACGTAAAAGCCAGCGATGTCCGCGCCCACCTTGGCCGGATGATCAAAGCCGGGCTTACCGAAGATCAGGCACTCGCCGCACTGACTACGAATCCCGCCAAAATGCTCGGCATCGCCCAGGTCGCAGGTACGGTCGAAAAAGGTAAGATCGCTAACCTCGTCGTGACCGATAAGCCCTACTTTGCGGAGGGCTCGAACGTCCGCTACGTAATCGTTGACGGGATGCCGCATGAGTACGAGGTCAAGAAGAAGAAAGGCCCGTCGGATCCTGATGCCGTCGTAATGGCAGCAGGGGAATGGAACATCACCATCCAGGTGCCCGGGCAGTCCACCGAGAGTATGGTCACGATCACCGACGACGGCGGTAGCCTGAGCGGTACGATAGCGTCTGATGGGGATTCACGGAATTTATCCGGCGTCTCACTGGACGGTAATAACCTCACTTTCGGTTCTAAGTTCGAGGCCGGTGGCCAGTCGATCAGTCTTTCTTTCGACCTCATCATCGACGGTGACAACATCGAAGGATCGGTTAAGGCCGGTGGCTTTGGTTCCTTCGACGTAGAAGGCAGCCGTGCGCCGAAATAAGCGGGCACTTTAGCTCCTCAAAACAACATTCATTCACGCTTTGGAAATACCAGCATGAAAAAATATAACTTACTCTTCCTTCTGCTTTTCGCGGTGGCCGCAACTTTGCCAGCCCAGACGGAGAAAGGCAGCATTCACATTAAAAACGCTACCGTAATTACCATCACCAAAGGTGTACTGGAGAATACGGACGTCGTAGTTACCGACGGTAAGATTACCGGCATCGGCAAATCACTGAAAACGCCGAAGTACGCTAGAGTGGTGGATGCCGCCGGCCAGTTCGTCATGCCGGGCATCATCGATGCCCACTCTCACATCGCGCTCGATGCGGTCAACGAAGGCACCAACATAGTCACGGCTGAAGTCGAAACCGGTGACGTAATTGACCCGCTCGACGTAGCCATCTACCGCGCCCTGGCCGGTGGGGTAACCGCTACCCACGCTATGCACGGTTCGGCCAACGCCATTGGCGGACAGTGCGAAACGATCAAGCTTCGCTACGGCACCTACGACCCCGAAGAGCTTAAGATGGAAGGCGCACCCCGTACCATCAAGTTTGCCCTTGGCGAAAACCCGATGCGCGTTCACGGCGAGGGCAGTGGCCTTCACGCCCGCACCCGGATGGGCATCGAGCAGGTGTTCCGTCGGGCCTTCTCCGAAGCACGCGACTACATGGCCGCCCAGGAAGACTACAATAAAAAAATGGCTTCTGATCCCCAGGCCGTCCCACCGATGTACGACCGCCGGATGGAAGCCCTGGCCGACATTCTCCGCGGCGACATCATCATCCACTGCCACTCCTACCGGGCGGATGAAATTCTGATGCTGATGAACGTTTGTAAAGACTTCGGCGTAACTAAACTCGTGTACCAGCACGTCAACGAAGGCTTCAAGGTCGCACCCGAACTCGCTGAGTTCGGCGCTATGGCTTCCGTCTTCGCAGATTGGTGGGCGTACAAATTTGAAGTGTACTACTCTACGGCTTATAACGCTGCTATCCTGACCCGCAACGGCGTGGTCACCTCCATCAATTCCGATTCCGGCGATTATATCCGTCACCTCTACCACCAGGCCGGTAAGACCCAGCGCTACGGTATGCTGACGGACAACGAAGCCCTCCGGCTCATTACCCTCAACCCAGCCATCCAGCTGGGCATTGAGGATAGGGTAGGATCGCTTGAGAAAGGCAAGGACGGTGACATTACCATCTTCAGCGCTCACCCACTCTCCGTTTACGCCATCCCCCAGATGACCATCGTTGACGGCGTCGTTCGCTTCGACATCAAGGAAGACAATGACGACATGCGTCTATCCGTAGATCCCGAAGACACCGAGACCATGATGCTCGACTACGACGACGATCACCGGTGTATGGAAGGCACTGCTGAGGAGCTTTTTAAGTACTAGTGGATTGATACAGAAGTGATTCTGTCTACTAATTTCAACACCATAAAAATCAAGAATCAATGCGATTCAATAAAAATATAATTCTTTACTGCCTCGTCTGCCTGTTTATGGCCGGCCAGCTCTCCGCCCAGGTGGTGGGTAAGGCAACCAAAGGGGCGTTTCTGCTGAAGAACGCCACGATAGAGACCATTACCAAAGGCACCGTAAAGGGTGACCTTTTAATTGAAGATGGAAAAATCACGGGAATTGGTGGCGCGGTAGCTGCACCGGCCTCCGCCAGGGTGATCGACTGTAGCGGAAAAACCATCTATCCCGGTTTTATCGACATGGGCACGAGCCTCGGTCTGGTGGAAGTCAGTTCCATCTCGGTAACCAATGACAATAATGAGATTGGCGACATCAAGCCGTACCTCGAGGCCCTCACCGCCGTGAACCCGAGTTCGGTTGCCATTCCCGTTACGCGGGTAAGTGGCGTTACTACGGTGATCGCGCAGCCAAGCGGCGGGCTCATTGCTGGTACTGCGTCATTGATTAACCTTATCGGTTACTCTCCGGACGAGATGTATGCCGGCTTCAAGGCTATCCGGCTTAATTTTCCTTCTTCAGGTGCGCGTGGTCGTCGTGATCGCCGGAGCCCGGAAGACCGTAAAAAGAACGAAGCCAAAAAGCTGAAGCAGTTGAATGACCTGTGGGAAGAGACGAAGCTCTTTGCGAAGATCAAGGAAGCGAAAGGGAGTGACGCCTCCATTCGGCAGGAGTACAACCCTACGCTGGACGCAATGATCTCCACGGTTAAGGGAGAGCAGATGGTACTGGTGGAGGTGAACGCTGAAAACGATATCCTTTCCGCACTGAAGTGGATCAAGGACAACGAGATCAAGGCAATCCTTACTGGTTGTGCCGAAGGCTGGCGGGTGGCCGATGAGATTGCTGCTTCTGGCGTTCCCGTCGTTACCGGTCCGGTCATCAGTATCCCGACACGGGGCTCTGATCGTTATGACCGGGCCTATGCCAATGCTGGAGCGATGAAGAAGGCTGGCGTTACCGTCGCCATCAGAACCGACCAGACGGAGAATGTACGTGATCTTCCGTTTCACGCTGCGTTCGCTGCGGCTTACGGGATGGGCCGCGAGGCTGCGCTGGAGGCCATCACCATCGTTCCCGCCCGCATGATGGGCCTGGAGATGGAGCTGGGTTCGCTGGAAGTTGGTAAAATTGCTAATCTGTTCATCTGCGATGGTGATCCGTTTGAGACGAAGACACAGATTGAACAGGTCTTTATTCAGGGGTGGGAAATCCCGATGGACAGCCGCCACTCATTACTATATGATGAGTTCCTTGACCGTAGCCCGGGCGTAAAGAACTAACAGACTAATGATTTAATGGTCTAATACGGGCGCGGACGCAGGTGCAATGCAAGTTGAACGGCGGCGCTCCCTGGAGATCATACTGACAAAATAGAGCGACAACACGGCTTCTGATGGATGAAATCAGGGGCCGTGTTTTGTTTTACTACCGCAAACCCTGTAGGGATTGAACCACGATAGCCGGGGGCGCAGAAAGTTGTGTTAGCCACGGGCGGAGTCCTGGTGCTGCATAATCGACAGCCTCTCGCCAACGGCGCTGAGCGCCGTATCGGAGATTACGAACCCTGCCACCTAACCTCCTAATGCACCTGCGGCCGCGCCTTAAAAGACTCTCACTAAAGAGGCCTTGTATATAAGGACAAGCCCAAAGTGGTTAATTTTGCTTAAGTGGCGGTCCTATAGCCTCGAAACGGTGCCCCTGTATTGCCAGCTCGGTCTAATTCATTGTCTCCGCAAGAAATTCGCTCCCACCAATAAAAACGTTAGGAACTATAAAGAACAATGTTTACCTTTGCGCTCGCTTTTCAAGGAGGTAGGCCTCTAGTAAATAAAAGAAAGCGCAGCTAAAGCAAATAAACGTATGCCTACAATTAATCAGTTAGTCCGCAAAGGACGCAAGCAGATCGTAGAAGCGAGCAAGTCTCGTGCACTTGATTCCTGTCCCCAAAAGCGCGGTGTATGTACCCGTGTTTACACTACGACGCCTAAGAAGCCGAACTCTGCCCTCCGTAAGGTGGCGAAGGTTCGTCTTACGAACGGCATCGAGGTAATCGCTTACATCCCGGGTGAGGGTCACAATCTCCAGGAGCACTCCATCGTGCTTATCCGTGGAGGTCGTGTAAAGGATCTTCCTGGTGTACGATACACGATCGTTCGCGGTGCACTTGATACGGCCGGAGTTTCCGAACGTCGTCAGGCTCGTTCCAAGTACGGTGCGAAGCGTCCTAAGAAGTAACCCTCACCTTGCTGGTGTCGGTATTATTAACTTAAGTAAGATGAGCTTTCTCTTGATAGAAGGCCATTTGGTAACTGGGTTCTCCCCACAGCCATCTGAAGTAAAATGTTATGCGTAAAAGAAAACCAAAAATTCGAGTCATTGCTCCCGATCCCCGTTATGGAGATGCGATGGTGACTCAGTTCGTGAACATGCTCATGTTCTCAGGCAAGAAATCTACCTCCTTTCGCATCTTCTATGATGCGATGGATATCATCAAGGAGAAAGTCTCCGCTGAGGAAATCGACGAGTTCGAAGTGTGGAAACGTGCTTTGAACAACGCTATGCCTCAGGTAGAAGTACGCTCCAAGCGTATTGGTGGTGCTACTTTTCAGATTCCTACGGAAATCCGCGCCAAGCGCAAGATGTCCATTGGTATGAAGTGGCTCATCAAATTCTCCCGCCAGCGTTCCGGTAAAGGAATGGCGGAGAAGCTGTCCTCTGAACTCCTCGCAGCAAGCCGCAACGAAGGACTTGCCGTGAAGCGTAAGGAAGATACGCACAAGATGGCCGAGTCGAACCGTGCCTTCGCTCACTACGGACGTTAGAAACTAGGAGCTAGAAACTGGACAACCAGTTTCTAGCTCCTAGTTCACTAGCTTCTAATTTCTAGTTTCTAGTCCCCTAGTTTCTAGCTTCTAACCTCTAATTATATCCCCTCTAAATCCTCCTGCCATGGCAACGGATCTTAAATACACCAGAAACATCGGTATCGCCGCGCACATCGATGCCGGCAAGACCACCACTACCGAGCGTATTCTTTACTACACCGGTGTCAGCCACAAGATTGGTGAGGTACACGACGGTGCTGCTACCATGGACTGGATGGAGCAGGAGCAGGAGCGTGGTATCACGATTACATCTGCCGCCACTCACACCAACTGGAAGTGGAAAAATCAGAATTACGTTTTCAACATCATTGATACTCCTGGACACGTTGACTTTACCGTAGAGGTAAACCGTTCCCTGCGTGTACTCGATGGTTTGGTATTTCTTTTCTGCGCCGTATCCGGCGTAGAGCCTCAGTCTGAGACCAACTGGCGCTTGGCTGATAACTATAAAGTACCACGCATCGGTTTTGTAAACAAGATGGACCGCTCTGGTGCTGACTTCCTCAACGTTGTTAAAGACGTAGAAGAGAAGCTTGGCTCCAAGTCTATCCCACTGCAGATTCCGATCGGTGCTGAAGAAACTTTCATTGGTGTTGTTGACCTCATCACGATGCAGGCCATCCAGTGGAACGAGGATGACCAGGGCATGACTTTCGAAGTCATTGATATGCCTGCTGACCTCGTTGACACCGTCAACGAATGGCGCGAGAAGTTACTCGAAGCCGTTGCTGACTACGACGACTCTCTCCTGGAGAAGTACTTCGAAGATCCCGAAAGTATCACCATAGAGGAAGTACGTAGTGCCGTCCGCGACGCCGTAACCGACGCCGCCTTCGTACCAATGATGTGTGGTTCTGCCTTCAAGAATAAAGGAGTTCAGGCTGTACTTGATGCAGTTTGTGCTTACCTGCCCAGCCCGCTGGACATCCCACCGGTTAAGGGTACTGACCCTGACGACGAAGAGAAGATCCTTTATCGTGCACCGTCTACGGACGAGCCGTTTGCGGCTCTCGCGTTCAAGATCGCTACCGACCCCTTCGTAGGTCGCCTCGCCTTCATGCGCGTTTACTCCGGTGTACTCGAAGCTGGCTCTTACGTAAAGAACACCCGCTCTGGTAATAAAGAGCGTATTTCTCGCCTCTACCAGATGCACGCCAACCAACAGCAGGCGATCGATAAGGTAGAAGCTGGCGACATCGCCGCTGCCGTAGGTTTCAAGGACATCCGTACGGGAGACACCCTTTGTGACGAAAAGCACCAAATTGTACTTGAGTCAATGGTATTCCCCGATCCCGTGATCGCTGTAGCCGTTGAGCCTAAGACACAGAAAGACCTCGACCGTTTGGGTATGGCACTCTCCAAGCTTTCCGAAGAGGATCCGACCTTTACGGTTCGCTACGACGAAGACACGAACCAGACCATCATTGCTGGTATGGGTGAGCTTCACCTGGAAATCATCGTTGACCGCCTCAAGCGTGAGTTTAAGGTAGAAGCCAACGTTGGTGCACCGATGGTGAGCTACAAAGAGGCGCTCTTCAATACCGTTGAGCACCGTGAGCGTCTGAAGAAGCAGTCTGGTGGCTCCGGTCTCTTCGCTGACATGAGCTTCACCCTCGGCCCCGCCGATGAGGAGTTCTTGGAAAGCGAAGACTTCAAGAGCGGTAAGGTTAACCTGCAGTTCGAGTGGGCCATCGTTGGTGGATCTATCGACAAGAACTACCAGAAGCCAATCCGCGAAGGGTTCCAGTCTATGATGAAAAACGGCATCCTTGCCGGTTACAACATTGACAGCATGAAGGTCAAGGTGTTCGACGGTGGCATGCACTCCGTTGACTCGAAGCCACTGGCTTTCGAACTCTGTGCGAAAGAAGGCTTCCGGGAAGCAGCGAAGCTGTGTGACCCCAAGTTGCTTGAGCCCATCATGGAGGTAGTTATTGTAACTCCCGAGGAGTACACCGGTAACGTAATCGGTGACCTCAACCGCCGTCGTGGCCTGCCGAAAGGCCAGCAAACGATGAACGGTGGTGCCATCAAAATTACCGCTGAAGTGCCACTGGCGCAGATGTTTGGTTACGTAACCGATCTCCGCACCATTACTTCCGGCCGTGCGAACTCCAGCATGACCTTTGCCCGCTTCTCCGAAGCACCAAAGGGTGTTGCTAAAGAGGTGATCGCCGAAGCACGTGGTGAAGCTTAATAACTGATAATTTACTCCCGCTCCGTCCGGCCACGCGTCGGGGAGCGGGAGTTCTTAACTTTAAATGACTGCCGGAAAGCCGGACTAACAGTTAACCTCAATTTGAAAATCTAACTTTCTTCAGGAACTCATTTTTGAAGAATCAATTATCAAGGCATGAATCAAAAAATTCGCATCAAACTGCGTTCTTACGATCACAACCTGGTAGACAAGTCTACCGAGAAGATCGTGAAAACCGTAAAGAACAGTGGGGCCATCGTAACCGGCCCGATTCCGCTGCCCACCGAAAGGGATATCTACACGGTACTGCGCTCGCCGCACGTGAATAAGAAATCCCGGGAGCAGTTTCAATTGCGCACACACAAGCGCCTGATTGAAATCTACACCCCCAACCAAAAAACGGTGGACGCGCTTTCGAAGCTCGAACTCCCCTCTGGTGTAGACATTCAGGTAAAGCTTACATAGTAAGTTTAGACTTTTGGTCCGTTAAGAAGTTAAGGCTACTGCTGTCACAAGCGGAAAGGCTAACGACCTAACTTACTAGATGCCTACACGATCTATCAGTTGCTTTACGCAATCCAAATCTCTGTTTTGTCCCGTTTAACGATGGGCCAGGGTAGAGGCTATTTTTTAACTGTTCCTTTTCCGCTTAGCGCGGTTTAGGGATATTCGTTGCCCGCTCCACAATTAGTGAGACGGCAATATCCAAATCCAGACCAATGAACGGAATTATTGGTAAGAAGGTAGGAATGACTTCCATCTTCGACGAAGCGGGCCGCAACATGGCCTGTACCGTAATCGAAGCCGGTCCCTGCGTAGTAACGCAGGTGAAGACCATCGATACGGACACTTATAACGCAGTACAGCTTGCTTATGGCGAGCGTAAGGAGAAGCACTCCAGCCAGCAGATGGTAGGCCACTTCAAGGCAGCCGGCACCACGCCTAAGCGCGAGGTGGTTGAGTTCCGCGATATGGAAATCAACAAGGCACTTGGAGACACCGTAACCATTGAGGACGTATTTGCAGAGGGCGACGAGATCGTTGCTGTTGGTACTTCTAAGGGTAAGGGCTTCCAGGGTGTAGTTAAGCGTCACAACTTTAAGGGTGTGAACGATGCTACTCACGGTCAGCACAACCGCCAACGTGCACCGGGATCGATCGGTGCCGCTTCCTACCCAGCAAAGGTCTTCAAGGGCATGCGTATGGGTGGTCGTGACGGTGGTGACCGGACGAGCATCAAGGGCCTCAAGGTTCTTAAGATGTTCCCCGAGCGTAACCTGATCCTCGTTAAGGGTGCCGTTCCCGGCCCCAAAGGCGGTGTTGTAATCCTCCACAAATAATTAAGCCAGCCGGGCCCGCTGCCTCTTTTACCCTTTCATGTGGTACTAGCAAGGCACGGACCGTAAACTATACAAAATGAAACTTCAAGTTCACAGCGCAACAGGTTCCGGTACGGGTCGTGAAGTGGAACTGCCCGAAAACATTTTCGGTGTAGAACCTAACGAGCACGCCGTTTACCTCGCGGTAAAGTCTTACCTGGCCGCCCAGCGTCAGGGTACGCACAAAGCAAAGGAGCGTGGCGAAGTCGCCGGTTCTACCCGAAAGCTGCATAAGCAGAAAGGTACTGGTGGCTCCCGTAAGGGCGACATCAAGAGCGGAATCTTCCGCGGTGGTGGCCGTATCTTCGGCCCTCGCCCACGTACCTACAGCGTGAAGCTCAATAAGAAAGTTGCTCAGGCCGCTCGTGCCTCCGCTTTCTCCGTTAAGGCTTCTGCAGGTGCGATCAAACTGGTCGAAGACCTCAAGTTCGATGCCCCGAAGACGAAGGACTACATCAAGTTCCTCCACGATCTCGGTGCTACCGAAGGTAAGGTGCTCTTCATCACGGCTGGACACGATGCACACGTCTATCATTCCGGCCGTAACCTGGAGAATAGTGCTGTCCTCAGTGCTAATCAGGTTAGCACTTACGACATCATGAAGGCCGGCACGGTCCTCGTTGCTGAAGGTGCCATTGACGTACTTAAAAAGCAATTCAACCAGTAACAGTTACTAATTTTTCAAGTGCTGATAGTCGTGTAAAAACGATTTGATTAGCTCCTTAGGTCGCAAATCAAATCGTTTTCACACGACGCACTTGAAAAGTTACTGACGGAATACCATCAGCTCCCCGACCGAAAGGAAAGGATCAAACACAAATCAAAATGGCTAAGACTATTCTTATCAAGCCGGTAGTGTCCGAGAAGGCTGAGTTGCTTTCCGAGACGCCTGGCCACTACACCTTCGTAGTTGCCAAGACGGCTAACAAAATCGAAATCCGCAAGGCCATCGAAGGGCGTTACGGTGTAACGGTAGATCGGGTTAACACCATGATCATGCCGGGAAAAACTAAAAACAGATCGACCAAGTCCGGACTTCTCCGCGGCCGCGTGTCTTCCTTCAAGAAGGCAATCGTAACGCTCGCCGAAGGTGATCGTATCGAACTCTATGACGAAGTCTAAATTAATCACCCGTTGAGTGGGGAGCCGTTGGTGGTCGTGGTCGATCAATAAACCGACGCTTTTGCTCCGATATTCAGCGAGAAAATTGTGCAATAATGCCAATCAGAAAGTTTAAGCCGGTATCTCCCGGTTCCCGCTTCCACGTCGGAAATAAATTCGACGAGCTGACGGGAGACAAGCCGGAGAAAAGCCTGCTCGCTCCCATTAAGCGGAGCGGAGGCCGTAACGGCACCGGTAAGATGACTGTTCGCCAGCGTGGTGGCGGTCATAAGCGCCGTTACCGTGTCGTTGATTTCCGTCGTAACAACGACGGTGTCGCGTGCACAGTAAAGACCATCGAGTACGATCCGAACCGTACCGCATTTATCGCCCTTCTGGAGAACCCGGAAGGCAAAAAGTCCTACATCATCGCCCCACAGGGCCTGAAAGTTGGTGACGTACTGCACACTGGTGCAGAAGCTACTCCAACGATAGGAAACTGCCTCTTTTTGGGTGACGTGCCACTGGGTAACCAGATTCACGCCATCGAGCTTCAACCCGGTAAAGGCGCAGCTTTGGCCCGCTCCGCTGGTACGAACGCTACCCTGATGGGTAAGGAAGGTAAGTTTGTCTCCGTCAAGCTCCCTTCCGGCGAGGTTCGCCGTATCCTTAAGACCTGTCGTGCTACCATCGGTACAACGTCTAATCCTGACCACAGCCTCACGGTTGCCGGTAAGGCCGGTCGTAACCGCTGGAAAGGACGTCGTCCTCGCGTTCGTGGTGTAGCCATGAACCCAGTTGACCACCCAATGGGTGGTGGCGAAGGCAAAGCTTCAGGTGGTCACCCACGCTCACGCACGGGTATCATGGCCAAAGGCCAGAAGACACGCAGCGTCAACAAGGCAAGCAACAAATTGATCATCACCCGTCGTAAGACGAAGAACAAGAAGTAACCCATGGCACGTTCGCTAAAGAAAGGCCCCTACGTTTTCCACCGTCTCTACGAAAAGATCGTAAAGGCTCAAGAGAGCGGTCGCAAGGGCATGATCAAAACCTGGTCACGTTCTTCTATGATCATTCCTGACATGGTAGGCCTCACTATCGCTGTTCACAACGGCAAAACCCACGTCCCCGTTTACGTTACGGAAAACATGGTAGGTCACAAACTCGGTGAGTTTGCTCCTACTCGTTCCTTCCGTGGCCACGGTGGCAAAAAGGGCAAGTAAACTAGCCTCTTAGATTGTTAATCTATTAGTCTTTATAGTGCTCTACGCACTTAAGTTTACACAATAATTCAATATTCAGGCGCGGTCGCAGGTGCAGTGGAAAGGATGAATTAGCAGGGGACTTGTCCGCATTGCTTTTTATTCGTACTTTTGTACCCGCGTTCGCGCCCCCTTTAATTGAGTGAAGGTAGAGTAAGGTCTCGTGGCATTGTGCTTAAAGCTAAATGTTGCCCGCTTTACTAACCCGTTCCCTCGAAAACCTCCAATAATGGAAGCAGTAGCAAGTTTAAATAGCATTCCGATGTCGGTGCGTAAGATGCGCCTGATCATCGACCTCATCCGCGGTAAGGAAGTGGGTGTGGCTCTCGGAATTCTTGAGTTTAGTAAGCAGGAAGCTGCAATCTGGATCAAGAAAGACCTCCTGAGCGCCGTCGCCAACTGGGAATACAAGACCGGTGGCACTGAAGCAGCAGACGAGTACAATCTGTACGTGTCCGAAGCCTTTGCCGATTCCGGCGCGCAAATTAAGCGTTTCCGCCCAGCTCCTCACGGCCGTGCCCACCGTATCCGGAAGCACAGTTGCCACATCACCATCAAAGTTTCCAACCGCGTCCAGCTTCCCAGCGAAGTAGAAGGTACCGTAGTTGAAACCGAAACCGAAACCGCAGAATAACATGGGACAGAAGACTAATCCAATTGGTAACCGTCTTGGTTACATCCGCGGATGGGACAGCAACTGGTTTGCTGACAAAGAATACGCCGCAAACGTAATTGAAGATGCAAAGCTTCGCGCTTATCTCAATAAGCGTATCGAGAAGGGCGGTATCGCCCGCGTCATCATTGAGCGCACCCTCCAGCGGGTAACGTTGACGATTCACACCAGCCGCCCCGGTATCATTATCGGTAAGGGAGGTAACGAAATCAACCAGCTCCGCGAAGAACTTCGCCGCTTGACGAAGAAAGACATCCAGATCAATATCATCGAAATCCGCAAGCCTGAGCTTGACGCCGCTATCGTGGCCGAAAGTGTAGCTAAGCAGATCGAAGCACGGATCAACTACCGTCGCGCCATTAAGATGGCTATCGCTGCTACCATGCGCGCAAGTGCAGAGGGTATCAAGGTTCGCATCTCTGGCCGTCTGAACGGTTCCGATATGAGCCGTACGGAAGAGTTCAAGGAGGGCCGTACGCCACTCCATACTTTCCGTGCCGATATCGACTACGCCAACAAAGAAGCCCACACCGTTTACGGTCGTATTGGCATCAAAGTATGGCTTTGTAAAGGTGAGGTTCTCGGTAAGCGTGACCTTAACCCGAACGCTGGTCTGTCTACCAAAGGTGGTGACCGCGATCGCGGTGGCCGTGGTGGACGTAGTGGCGGCGGTGGTCGTGACAACGATCGCCGTAGTGGCGGCGGTGGTAGCGGAGGCAGCGGCGGCGGTGGCCGTGGCGGACGCCGCTAGATAGTTGTCTTTTAATTCGTTGGTCTTTTAGCTTTTTAAGCTGGGGACATAGTAACGAACTAACAGCCTATCATGCTAACGAACGAATAGTCCAATTGACTACCGAACTACTAAAGGCCGCCTAGCGGCTTTCGACTCAACCGCCGTAGGCGAGAGAACAACTGACCTGGGAGACATCAAAACTATGTTTTGCGCTGTTCCCAAAACCTTGAGAGCAGGGCAGCTAGTAGCGAATCATCGCTACGGCTGCCTTGCTTTATTTGTTCCGGAAAAAAAGGGAAACTTTGCTCCTGCAAACTTTCTAAAGTCCGGATAAAATATTATCTTTGCCCCGCTCTAAGGGCGACCTGGGCAAGTTCAGGGTATAAGCGATGTGTTTTTAGCCGTTTAGCCTCAAAATTTCTAGTAATGTTACAGCCGAAAAGAACTAAATACCGCAAGCAGCAGAAGCTCCGTAATAAGGGTTTAGCAAACCGCGGTAATACGGTGGACTTCGGAACCTTCGGCCTTAAGAGCCTGGGCTCCGGACGGATTACCAACCGCCAGATCGAAGCCGCACGTATTGCCATGACGCGCCACATGAAGCGTGAAGGTAAAGTGTGGATCCGTATCTTCCCCGACAAGCCGATCACCAGCAAGCCGCTGGAAGTACGTATGGGTAAGGGTAAGGGCGCTCTCGACCACTGGGTCGCCAACGTACAGCCCGGACGGATCATGTTCGAACTTGACGGTATTACCCGTGAAGTTGCTCTGGAAGCCCTGCGCCTTGCCGCTCAGAAATTGCCAGTACTGACCCGTGTGGTTACCCGCATTGACTACGAAGGGTAAAACTACCCAATTTAAAAATTATCCGCTCCCATCAATATTCGGGATGTGGTGCAACCTTAAGAAACTGATGGCGAGTAATAAATCAGTCGAGTTGCGGAATGCCTCCGATGCCGATCTTCAGGATCAGCTGACAGAGACCACCGCGAGCCTCGAAAAAATGAAGTTCGACCATACCGTGAATGGTATTGAGAACCCCCTGCAACTGCGGGTAATCCGTCGCGACCTCGCGCGGATCAAAACAGAAATCCGTCGTCGCGAACTTGCGGCCATGTCTCCTGAGGAGATGGCCAAACGCGACCGCATTCTTATCCGTCGTCGTAAAAAGTAATCTAGCATGAGCAACGAGGAAACTAAAGAGCAGGAGGGCACTGTCGTCGAGACGACCCCCACCGTGCCGGAAACAGTAGCCGAAACCGTTGATACCGCTGCCAAGGCAGAAACGGTAACTGAAGCAACTGCAACAGTAATCAACCACTTCGCCCCTGAAGAGGAAGCTGAAGAAACTGGCCGCAACGAGCGCAAGACTCGTATCGGTCTCGTCGCAAGTAATAAGATGGATAAGACTATCTCTGTTACGATTGAGCGCCGCCTTCAGCACCCAATTTACGGCAAGTACGTAAAGAAGAGCAATAAGCTCATCGCTCACGATGAGAATAACGAGTGCCAGATTGGTGACCTCGTGAAGATCATGGAGACCCGTCCCCTAAGCCGTCGTAAGCGCTGGCGTCTGGTTTCCGTAATCGAGAAAGCTAAGTAATTAACCGTTTACGGCAACCATAAATAGCTAACAAATGATCCAACAGGAATCACGGCTGCGCGTAGCCGACAACAGCGGTGCCAAAGAGGTACTCTGTATTCGCGTACTGGGCGGCTCTAAGCGCCGTTACGCCAGCATCGGCGACCAGATCGTCGTAACGGTTAAGGAATCTTCTCCGGGCGGTAACGTAAAGAAGGGTACGGTAAGTCGTGCTGTTGTAGTGCGGACCCGCAAAGAAATTCGTCGTAAGGACGGTTCTTATATCCGCTTTGACGACAACGCCGTTGTCCTTCTTAACGCAAGTGAGGAGCCGCGCGGCACTCGCATCTTCGGCCCCGTTGCTCGCGAACTTCGTGACCGCGACTACATGAAGATTGTATCACTCGCCCCGGAAGTACTCTAGGGCACCAAATTAAACCATCCAATGGCTAACAAAACCTACAAGGATAAGCAGAAGCGTCATACGCCGAAGCTTAAAATCAAAAAGGGAGACATGGTCGTGGTTATCGCTGGTGCCGACAAGGACCGCGCTAAGCCCCGCGAAGTACTCCAGGTACTACCTCACGAAAACCGCGCCGTCGTCGACGGAGTGAACATTCGTAAGAAGCACCAGAAACCAACTGAAACCGATCAGGGTGGCATCGTCGACAAGGCGGCCTCCATTCACATTAGCAATCTGATGCTCGTCGATGCCGACAATCAGCCCACCCGCGTAGGACGCAAGGCTGACGAAAATGGCAAACTGGCGCGTTTCGGTAAGCGTAACGGTAATATCATTAAGTAATGAGCTATACTCCCCGACTCAAGAAGAAGTACGACGAGGAAATCAGGGCTAAGCTGCAAGAGCAGTTTAACTACAAGAGCCTAATGCAAACGCCTCGTCTGCTTAAGATCTGCATCAACCAGGGTGTAGGTAAAGCAACTCAAGACCGCAAACTGGTAGAGAACGCATCTAAGGAGATGACGCTCGTCGCTGGTCAGCAGGCTGTGATTACTCAATCTAAGAAATCAATCTCCAACTTCCGTCTTCGTGACGATATGGGCATTGGCGCTAAGGTTACCCTTCGCCGTGAAAAGATGTACGATTTCCTCGACCGCTTGGTCTCTACTGCCCTGCCACGTGTACGTGACTTCCGTGGTATCAACGATAAGAGCTTTGACGGCCGTGGTAATTACACCATGGGCATTACTGAGCAGATTATCTTCCCTGAGATCAGCTTGGATGACGTTCCAAATATTACTGGCTACGACGTAACTTTCGTTACCAGCGCAGAGACCGACCAGGAATCCCTGGCACTGCTCAAGGCCCTAGGCCTTCCATTCAAGAACCAAAATAACGCGAAGTAAGATGGCTCGTAAATCACTTATCGCCCGCGAAAATAAGCGTGCACGCATGGTTGCCAAGTACGCCGAGAGACGTACTGCCCTCAAAGCTGAAGGCAACTGGGACGAGCTTGATAAGCTCCCCCGCAATTCCAACCCAATCCGCCTGCACAACCGCTGCGGTCTTACCGGTCGCCCAAAAGGCTACATGCGTAAGTTCGGCCTCTGTCGTGTTAAGTTCCGTGAAATGGCACTTAACGGATTGATTCCTGGAGTTCGCAAAGCATCTTGGTAGTCAATTAGTCTTTTAGTCTATTAAACTGTTCGTCCATCAGGATAACAGGTAACGTACTAGAGGATTGACAGACTAACAAACTAATAGTCTAATCTTTAACAGCTCCGGAAGTTCCTATCGGGAAAACCACAGAGCGCAACCTATAGCAAAATGGCCGTAACGGACCCAATCGCTGATTTTTTGACCCGTATTCGCAACGCGCAGATTGCCGGTCACCGAGTAGTCACTATTCCCTCTTCCAAGACGAAGAAGCGGATGACTGAGATTCTTTACGATCAGGGTTATATCCTGAAGTACAAGTTTGACGACGAAGCCGGAAAGGGTAAGCAGGGAGAAATCTCTATTGCACTCAAGTACGAAAAAGACAGTAAGCGCCCCGTCATTCGTAAGCTCATCCGTATATCCAAGCCGGGTCTGCGTCAGTACGTAAAAGCTGACGCTCTTCCACGTGTAATCAACGGCCTTGGTATCGCCATCGTTTCTACTTCGTACGGTCTGATGACCAACAAGCAGGCCAAGCAAGACAACCTTGGCGGCGAAGTACTCGCTTACATCTATTAATCAAATTCAGTTTAACGTCTGCAGGATAGAATCCATTCCCACCTCTGAAGGGTGGCAAGGTGATCATTCGTAAGACAATTAAATCAACAGGATATGTCCAGAATTGGCAGAAATCCCATCAGCGTACCTAGCGGCGTCAACATCGACGTTAGCAAAGGAAACCTGGTAACCGTTAAGGGCCCCAAAGGGGAACTTACTCAGCAGGTCAGCCCTGACCTGGGAATCGAAATGGAGGATGGTATACTTACCGTCACCCGCCCTTCTAACAGCAAGCGCCTCCGCAGCTTCCATGGTCTCTACCGTTCGCTGATCGCGAATATGATCGAAGGTGTGACCAACGGCTACGAACTCAACCTTGAGGTAGTAGGTGTAGGTTACCGCGCTGAGAACAAGGGCAACCTGTTGATCATGACGCTGGGTTACTCTCACCCTATCTACTTCATGGTACCCCAGGAAGTAACGGTGGAAACCGTCAGTGCCAAGGGTAAGGCCCCGATCGTAAAGCTCACGTCTATGGACAAGCAGCTTGTCGGTCAGATTGCTGCCAAAATCCGTGCGCTTCGCAAGCCTGAGCCTTATAAAGGAAAAGGTATCAAGTTTGTCGGTGAAGAACTTCGTCGCAAGGCTGGTAAAACCGCCGCTAAGAAGTAAGGTCCCTAACCCCTGGCTCTCTTTCGGGAGGATCACGCTGGGGATTCAAAAAAAATTAGCAATGCAACTCACAAAACTTAAGCGGAGAAAGCGGATTCACAGCCGCGTTCGCAAGAGCATTTCCGGTACGCCGGAGCAGCCCCGCCTGAACATTTTCCGTTCCAATAAATTCATTTACGCCCAATTGATTGATGATGTCAATGGCGTAACCCTGGCGCAGGCTTCCAGTTTTGAAGCTTTAATTGCACAGGAAGGTGACAAAGCCTCGCAGTCTACTGCCGTTGGTAAGCTCATCGCTGAGCGCGGACAGGCTGCCGGCGTCTCTAAAGTTCTCTTCGACCGGGGAGGATATCTTTTTCACGGACGGGTGAAAGCCCTCGCTGAAGGCGCCCGTGAGGGTGGCCTTAAGTTCTAAATAGCACTACAATGGCTGATAACAGAAATTCGGGCGGTGGCCGCAACCGTCGTGACAATGACCGCAAGGGCAAAAAGGGAGATAACGCTTCCAAAGAACCAGAATTGCGCGAAAAAATGGTTGCCCTAAACCGGGTATCCAAAGTAACAAAAGGTGGTCGTACGTTCACTTTTGCTGCCATCATGGTGGTTGGTGACGGAAAAGGCAAAGTAGGTTCAGGATCCGGTAAGGCCCGTGATATCTCCGAAGCCATCCAGAAAGCTACCGATAATGCTCGTAAGAGTATGATCACGGTGCCACTGCACAAGGGAACTATCCCTCATGAGCAGCTGGGCAAGTACGGTGCAGGTAAGATTCTCCTTAAGCCCGCATCTGAAGGTACTGGTGTAATCGCCGGTGGTGCCATGCGCGCCGTCCTTGATATCGCAGGTGTTAACAACGTACTGGCCAAGTCACAGGGTTCTTCCAACCCACATAACGTGATCAAAGCCACCATTGATGCGCTGAAGAAGCTCCGCAGCCCGATGGAAGTCGCTAAGCAACGGGGTATTTCCATGGAAAAACTGTTCGAAGGGTAGGGGTCCTCTCCCCCCAACCCCTTTCGCTACGTGGCTTCCTTCAGAGGCCCTGGGGAGAGGGGAGAACAAAACTCCTGATAACAGTAAAATTAAGTCAACATGGCTAAGATTAAAATTACCCAGGTTAAAAGTGTGATCGATCGCCCGAAGAAACAAAAGGCAACGATCCAGGCTCTTGGCCTCAAGCGCATGCACCACACCGTTGAGCGGGAGAACACTCCCGTGATTCTTGGAATGGTTAAGGCAGTCAGCCACCTTGTTAAAGTAGAAGAAGCCTAAGGTCAGATCGTTAGAAGTTAGACCGTTGGTGTATAGTTCGTCAGGACATGCTGACAGTTAGCTGACAAACCTTCTCTGCTGGCACGATAGTTGCTCCGATTGCACCTGCGTCCGCGCCCTCAAATGCCTCTTAAAAAATAAAGTCCGTAATGGAACTGAATAATCTCAAACCAGCCGCCGGCGCTACTAAGTCCGGTAAGCGAATCGCACGTGGACAGGGCTCCGGCCGTGGTGGAACCTCCACCCGTGGCCACAAAGGCGCCAAGTCTCGTAGTGGTTACAAAAGTAAGCGCGGATTCGAAGGTGGTCAAATGCCCCTCCAAATGCGTCTCCCTAAACGTGGTTTCAATAGCCCGAATCGTGTGGAGTACGTTGCTTTTAACCTTGATCGCCTTCAGGCTATCAGCGAGAAGCACGGCATTACTGAAATTACCCCCGCTGCCCTGTACGCTGCCGGTATCATCAAGAAGAATGATCTGGTAAAAGTACTTGCTAACGGTGAGCTTACCTCTGGCCTCACGGTAACGGCACACGCCGCTTCCGTTAAAGCCAAGGAAGCCGTCGAGAAGGCGGGCGGTTCTCTCACCATCTCCTAAATTACTCGTACCATGATGAGGTTCTTTGAAACACTAAAAAACATCTGGTCGATCGATGAGCTGCGTAAGCGAATTCTGTTTACGCTCTTGCTGATCGCCATCTACCGCCTGGGTTCTTACATCGTACTCCCGGGTGCTGATGTGGATGCACTCACGGCGTCGCTTGAAAGCCAGGGTGGTGGTAATGACCTCCTTGGACTAATCAACCTGTTCACAGGTGGCGCATTTAACAATGCTTCCATTATGGCTCTGGGTATCATGCCGTACATCACGGCAAGTATCATTGTCCAGCTGCTTGGTTTTGCCGTTCCCTACTTCCAGCGCCTACAAAGCAAGGAAGGAGAGTCGGGCCGTAAAAAACTTAGCCAGATTACCCGTGCCCTCACGGTAGCTATTACCCTAGTTCAGGGTGCAGGTTATCTCGCTTACATTTCGAGTAACGGTGCCAGGTCTGCTCAGGTAGACGAGTCTATCTTCTGGCTGTCTGGTATTGTCATCCTTTCCACTGGTACGATCTTCGCGATGTGGTTGGGCGAGCGAATTACTGACCGAGGTATTGGTAACGGTGTATCCCTCCTGATTACGGTGGGTATTATCGTTGGCCTTCCAACGGCGTTTGGCTTCGAACTTGTCGATAAGTCTGACCGCCTGTTACTATTTGCCCTCGAAATGTTTGGCTTCTTCTTCGTCACCATGGTAACCGTAATGGTCGTGACTGGCGTACGTAGGATTCCGCTGCAGTTCGCGAAGCGAATGGTTGGCCGGGGTAGCGCTGCTGCGCCTACTAGTACTGAGCGCGACTACATTCCACTGAAAGTTAACGCTTCCGGTGTAATGCCGATCATCTTTGCTCAGGCTCTGATGATTCTTCCGGTAAGTCTTGCCGGTTTTGGTAGCAACGAGGCGCAGACCAGCTGGCTTGTTCAGCAATTCAATGACTTTACTTCTCCGCTTTACAACGTGATCTACTTTGTTATGGTGGTTCTCTTTACCTACGTCTATACGGCATTGGTAGTAAACCCTGGCCAGTACACAGAGTACTTACGCCGTCAGAATGCCTTTATTCCTGGCGTCCGTGGTGGTGCAGAAACGGAAGAGTACATTGATGCAATTACCAGCCGAATTACTCTCCCAGGATCTGTCATTCTTGGTCTGATTGCCATTCTTCCCGCTATCGTAGCAGGTCTTGGTGTCAACCAACAGTTTGCCATTTTCTTCGGTGGTACTTCCCTGATTATTATGGTTGGCGTTGTACTTGATACACTGCAACAGATCGAAAGCTACTTACTAATGCGTAAGTACGATGGACTTGTTAAAGAAGGACGCCTTGAAGGCCGTGGCGGTAACAGCCGTATGCAGAGCCTTGGAGCTGACTTCTAAGAGGTCTATCCAGCACAGATAACACAAAACGCCCCCTTCGGAATTCCGGAGGGGGCGTTTTGCTTTTGTATATATTGCTTTACACTGTACTAATAGTGAGCTCTAAATAAAACCAAGATGACTGGTATTTGGAATGGGTAATCCTGTTCCCGAGCACGTAACCTTTATAAAAGCTGGTGATGTTGCTCAGAATATTAGGTAAGCGCTACCCCTGTATTCCCCGTCGAGAAGAACCTTTTTCATGCTAAACAAAATTGTAAAAACTGTACGTCTTTCCCTCGATGACAAAGGGTACGATTACACTGGCGGGTCGGTCCGCAAAGCGATCGCCCTTCTGGCTATTCCGATGATGCTGGAGATGGCAATGGAATCTGTCTTTGCGCTGGTGGATACTTTCTTCGTCGGTAGAATTGGCAACGGAGCACTTACTACCGTCGGTCTTACCGAGGTGATGATGACTCTGGTGTACAGCATCGCCATCGGGGTAAGTACGGCGCCAATGGCGATGGTTTCTCGTTTTATAGGCGAGAAAGACCCGGCAAAGGCTGGCTTGGCGGCAGGGCAGGCCATTCTGCTCGGTGTATTCGTTAGCTTACTGATTGCCATACCTGGCTTTGTGTACGCCGGAGACTTGCTGCGGTTTATGGGCGCTACCGAAACTGTGGTCGCCGAGGGGGTTGGGTACACCCGTATTATGTTCGCGACCAATGTGGTGATTATGCTGCTGTTCGTGATCAATGGTATATTTCGGGGAGCTGGGGACGCCGCCAAGGCGATGCGGGTACTCTGGCTTGCAAATGGTATCAACATTGTCTTGGATCCGATCTTCATTTTTGGACTGGGGTTTATTCCGGCAATGGGGGTGGAGGGGGCCGCAGTAGCCACTTCTATTGGTCGAGGTATTGGTGTGGGTTACCAATTGTATTT
>Ga0136553_1000144_pt1 | contig 25777 bp, 22 predicted proteins | sample AntRauTorckE5430_FD_101384 | JGI IMG/M metagenome (GOLD analysis project Ga0136553, IMG submission 101384) | Saline lake microbial communities from Rauer Islands, Antarctica - Metagenome Torckler E5 #430 | ecosystem: Environmental > Aquatic > Non-marine Saline and Alkaline > Saline | place... | reverse complement strand
GGTGAAAAAATGCGGACCAGTACGGGCGACCGCAAGGGATCGCCCCTACTGGCCTCGCTTGTGAAGGGCCGCGCTCGCTCCGCGAGCGCAAAATCACCTCGTATGACCGACTATAGTATAGCTTCTATTACTCCCTCGCATAGTGAATAAGCTGATGGTAGACTATGCGGATCATTTTAGTCTGAAGTCTGACAGTCTGAAGTCTTTAGCGGCAAGGTGTACCTTGACCCTTACTGAAGACTCCTGACTGTCAGACTTCTGACTAAAATGTTTCCTTCCCTGCTCATGGAGACGGCGTAGCGCGATCTTGCCACGGCCCGGTAGCCTCCTACGCCAACGACTCGTCAATAATGCTTTGGACCACCTCGGGGTTAAGCAGGGTGCTGATGTCGCCCAGGTTGGAGGCGTCCTTACACGCGATCTTGCGCAGAATCCGCCGCATGATTTTACCGCTACGAGTTTTGGGCAGGCCTTCGGTAAACTGCATCTTCTGAAGCTTGGCGATGGGGCCGATCCGGTCGGTGATCAGCTGGTTGATTTCCTTACGCAGGTTGTCGTGATTGCGGGTTTCGCCGGTTTCCTTGAGGGTGATGTAACCGTACAGGGCGTGGCCTTTGATCTCGTGCGGGAAGCCAACGATGGCGCTTTCCGCTACGGCCGGGTGCTCGTTGATGGCGTCTTCAATGGGGGCGGTTCCGAGGTTGTGGCCACTGACGATGATGACGTCGTCTACCCGGCCAGTAATGCGGTAGTAGCCAACGGTATTGCGCAGGGCACCATCACCGGTGAAGTACATGCCAGGGTAAGCGGTGAAATAAGTATCGCGGTAGCGCTCGTGGTTGCCGTAGATCGTCCGGGCAATTGATGGCCAGGGAAATTTGATGGCTAGTCGGCCTTCCACGTTGTTGCCCTCTATCTCTTTGCCGTTTTTGTCCATCAACACCGGTTGAATACCCGGCATGGGCAGGGTGGCGAAGGTCGGGATGGTTGGCGTGGAGTACGGGATCGGGCTGATCATGATGCCGCCCGTTTCGGTCTGCCACCAGGTGTCGATGATGGGGCTGTTTTTCTTCCCCACATGGTCGTTGTACCAGTGCCAGGCCTCCTCATTGATCGGTTCACCGACGCTGCCGAGGACTTTGAGACTGCTCAGATTATGACTTTCCACAAAGGAAAGATTTTCCTTGGCCAGGGCGCGGATGGCCGTCGGTGCGGTGTAGAACTGGGTGACTTTGTGCTTCTCGATGATCTCCCAGAAGCGGCCGTAATCCGGGTAAGACGGGACGCCCTCGAACATGACGGTCGTCGCACCGTTGGCCAACGGGCCGTACACGATGTAGCTGTGACCGGTGATCCAGCCGATGTCGGCCGTACACCAGTACACGTCGGCTTCACGATACTGGAAGGCGTTTTTGAAGGTGTAAGCGGTGTATACCATGTAGCCGCCGGTGGTGTGGACCATTCCCTTGGGCTTGCCCGTGGAGCCGGAGGTGTAGAGGATGAACAGCGGGTCTTCGGCGTCGACGATGGTGGCGGCGCGGTTGGTGTCGGCAGCGTCGAGCAGGGGTTGGAGCCATTTGTCGCGGCCACCTTTCATGCTTACTTTCCCCTCGGTGCGCTTGACGACCAGGGAGGTTGCCACGCCGGGGCACTGCGCCAGTGCTTCGTCGACGATGGCCTTCAGGTCAATCGTTTTATTGCCCCGGAACGAGCCGTCGGAGCAGATCACTAGTTTACAATCGCAGTCGTTGATGCGGGTAGACAAGGCGGTGGCACTAAAGCCGGCAAAGACGACGGAGTGAATAGCTCCCAGGCGGGCACAGGCCAGCAGGGAAATGGCCAGCTCGGGGATCATCGGCAGGTAGACGCAGACGCGGTCCCCTTTACCTACGCCCTGGTCGGCCAGGACGTTGGCGAAGCGGCAGACGCGTTCGTGCAGCTCCCGGTAGGTGATGTGCTGAGCCGGCTCGTCGGGGCTGTTGGGCTCGAAGAGGATAGCCGTTTTATCGCCCCTGGTCGCCAGGTGGCGATCAAGGCAGTTTTCGGTGATGTTGAGTTTCGCGCCGGCGAACCATTTGACCTCGGGCTTGCTGAAATCCCAGCTCAGGACTTCATCCCAGCGTTTGCGCCAGAGGAAATGCTCTTCGGCAATCTCTTCCCAGAAGCTTTCCGGGTTACGGACTGATTTGCGGTACACCTGCCAGTATTCTTCGAGGTGTTTGATGTGGTAGTTACTCATGATCGGTATTTTTTAGTCTCCGTAATTATACGCTTTATGAATTGAAAAGTGGAGGCACTCCCGCTACATGGTGTACACACAAGTTTACAAGCGGAGGTTAAAGGTGTTCTATTCTACTAATTCACAACTTATATAGGCTGCTATAATTTTAGTCCATTAGTGTCAAAGTCCATCACGAAAAGCGATATCTGCTAACAGTCTAAAGCTCTAACAGTCTATCAACCAGTTAATTAAAATTATACATCAGGATGTTTCTGGCTGCTTGAAAAGATGTGTGTACACCGTAGACCGGGGGTACTCCACCTTTTCAAAGCACAATGCCTCGTCGCCTCTCCCCCCCGCTGGGAATACGAATGTTCTCGATGATATCTTGCACTTTCTGGGGTGGCGGTGCCGTAAAATGATAGCCTATAAGACGGGTGTGACAGTATTTTGAAGTACGAAACCTCTCATTTCACTCTGGCAAACACTAGGTTTTCAAAATTACGGTGCTAAGTTGTCTCTGCGAATCATGGGCTAAACGAGCCAAGAACGGACGCTCGGAGGTCCTAAGCCCGCCGCAAAGTAATTTTGTTGATCATAACGCTGCGGCGTCCAGTTCGCCAGTTTTAGCCCATGATTCGCATTGTCTGCATCAAAACACCGTTACATCCTATAAGACTGACGACGAAGTTGATTAGTATTGCGACGGCACCAAAGCCCGGCGATCAATTTTACCCGTTGCATTTTTGGGTAGTTCGGGGACCAGAATAAAGTACTTCGGGACTTTGTAACGGGCCAGCCCTTGCCGACAAAAGTCACTTAGTGATTCCGTTGTGGGTGTGAGACCAGGTTGAGAGACGATGAAGGCGCTTCCAACCTCTCCCCATTTTTCATCGGGGACGCCGACAACGGCTACGTCCACGATTTCGGGATGTTTCTCCAGCCACCGTTCTACCTCTGCGGGGTAGACATTTTCTCCGCCGGAGATGTACATTTCCTTCAGGCGACCCACGACGTAGAAATATCCCTCGTCATCCCGTTGCACAACATCCCCCGTTCTGAACCATCCGTCCTGAAAAGCGGCCTCGGTGGCCGCATCATTCTGCCAGTAGCCCGGCGTAACCATCGGACCGCGCAGCAGCAACTCTCCGGGGGTATCGGCTGGGCAATCTATTCCGGCCTCATCAATTATTCTGGTTTCCACATAGAAATTTGGTCGACCGATAGACCCGATTTTTCGGGTGGCATCGTCCTGGTGGAGTGAAAAGAGGTTTGGCCCGACCTCCGTCATCCCAAATCCTTGGCGGATTGGAATTCCCCGCCGGTGCCACTGCTTGATTACCGGTAAGGGTAAAGGCTCTCCGCCAACGATGATGTATCGTAGGCTGGAGAGGTCTGCCGTAGTAAAAGCAGGGTCACCCGCCAGCATCCGCAGCATGGTCGGTACCGCCATGAAAATAGTGGACTGGCTGCTTTCCAGTAATTCCAACACCCGGTGGGCGGTAAATTTCCTTAGCAAAATAGAGTGTCCTCCCCGGTGAAGTAGTGGGGTAAGCAGTACATTCCAGCCACCAGTATGGAAAGGTGGCATCACGTTGAGGGTGCGGCTCTCCGTATTAATGACCAAAGACAGCGCCGTGTTTACGCTGTTCCAGAACAACATCTGATGGGTGTACAAAGCTCCTTTCGGAAAACCTGTTGTGCCGGAAGTGTAAAGGATGAAGATGGGGTCTGTTTCGGTAACAGCTGGCCATGGCAGACTTGATTCCGTTGCCTCAATTGCCCGGGCGAATACCTCCTCCAATAACCAGTGAGGAGGCGTAAGATCGGCTTGAGTACAGGCGGCATTTGCCAACTCGGCAAATTGGGCTTCTGCGATCAAAAGAGCTGGTGCTGCATCCGTCAGGATATAAGCCAGCTCGTGTGCGCTAAGCCGGTAATTAACCGGGACGAGGACGAAGCCAGCTTTCTGGGCAGCTACGAAGAGGAGCGGGTAAGCCAGGTTATTTTCGGCCAGCATGGCGATACGATCCCCATGCCGCAAACCGACGACTGATCGTAGATGAGCGGCAAGTTGCGCACCAGTCCGGTTCAAATCACCGTAGGTAATCGCTTCACCGGTATCCCCATCCGTAAAGGCAATGGACGCTGGCGAATACATCGCCCAGCGGGCGGCCCAATCCGTAACAAGCATAAGGCTGATTTTTACATCCGGAAAGCCGCACTGGCGAAGGCCAATCCACCTCCCGAGCCAATAAAGTACACTAATTCACCCGATTTGACCAGCCCTTTCTCCCAGGCATCATTAAAAGCCATCGGGATGCAGGCGGAGCCCGTATAGCCGTAGTGGTGCATAATGGTATGTGCCTTAGACTGATCTACTTCCAGAAGATTGAGGGTTTCCCGGATGGCGTTGACGTTGATCTGGGTAATGAAATAGTGGTCGACCTCGGTGGGGGTCACGCCCGTCCGTTCCGAGAGCTTCCTGGCCATATCGCTCCAGGTAATGGGGTTGAGTTCTCTGGGGAATTTGTGCACGAACTGAAGCTGGTGCTGGTGGTCGGCGATGCTTTCGGGAGTTACCGGATAGCGGGTACCGCCACCGTAAATGCCCATCCATTCGTTGTATTCTCCTTTAGAGCGAAGTTCGCTGGCCAGGAAGCCCTCCCCTTCTTTTTCGGTGCATTCCAACACCATCGCCCCGGCCCCGTCGGCAAACAGGGTGACGGTCTTTTTATCCTTCATATTGAGGTATTTGCTCATGGCGTAGGTGCCGATGATGAGCACACGATCGTAGGCATCATCGCTGCTGATGTACTTGGCACCGATGTCCAGGGCGGTGACGAAGCCAGCACAGGCCGTATTAACGTCAAAGGTGCCGGCGTTGGTGGCCCCGAGGCGATCCTGAATAACGGAAGCAGTGGAAGGGGATATAAATTCTGGTGTATCGGTAGCGACGATGATGAGGTCTAGCTGGTCGGCCCGCAGACCGGCCCGTTCGAGAGCCATACGGGCGGCGTGTTCCGCCAGGTCGGCGCTACTTTCGTCGGGTGCAGACCAGCGACGTTCAAATATTTCTACGTTGGTCCGTAGCCAGGTGTCTACGTCTTCACCGAGTAGTTCGTTGAAATAAGCGTTAGGAATGACCCGTGCGGGGGCATAAGCGCCACACGCACTGATTTTCGCGTTTCGCATAGATAGCTGTTTTAGTTCTTTTGATATGCCAGCCGGTTGCGCAGGGCCCAGGAAATTAATGTGGAGGGGACGGCCGTTACCAACATGGCAATGGTCGCCGTCACGCCGGGATTAGCAAAGGCTAGTGTCGTGTCAGGAAACCATCCGGTTCCGTAGCGATAAAGAGAGAAGTGAATAAGCAGGGCCAGGGCGGAAAAAAACCAAACCAAGCTTTTGTGAACGTTGGTAAACAAGACGCCGGCAAGCAAAGGAGGCACCGCCGCAAGCACCAGCCCGTAGACCCCCACCTGGCCGAAAATGCCCAGCAGCGGTGGCGGATGAAGCGCAACAAAAAACGCGGCCACGGCAACCAAAACCAACACCAGCTGGCTGATGCGCATCGCCAGTACCATTTGTTTTTCCTCGTCTCCCTTGCCTTTCCGGCGGAGCAGGTTCAGCACCAGGTCGTTGGCGGTAATGGTCGAGATTCCTACCAGTAAGCCGTCAAGCGTAGACATGGCTGCCGCCAGCAGTACGACGCTGACGATGGTGAATAACCAGTCAGGAAAAGTGGCCTTCAGGTAAGCCGTCATGACCAGGTCCTGGCGGAATACACCGGTTGTCGGGTCCGTCAGGGCCTCGGCGGGAACCGAAACGTGCGCCCAGAAGCCAACGAGTAACAACAGCGTGAAGAGTAGGTACACCCCGGAAAAAATGGCGATGTACTGCCCGACTTCCCGGTTGGTTTTCACGTACAGCGCCTTGGTCAGAATATGAGGCTGGCAAACCAGTGCCCCACCGATACAGAAGCCAGCGATATAGGTCGAGAAAATATCTTTGAAGAAACGGCTTTCGGGGTTCACGTAGCCCATCAACCCCTCCCCTGCAGTGCTGCTGAACGGAGTTGAAGTACCTGCGACCGCGCCCCAAAAATCTTCCGTACCGGACATAAGTATTATGCCCGAGCCAATAACGACCACCGAAACGCCGACCATCAGGAAGCCCTGAAACATATTGGTGTACACGTGGGCATAAGTACCACCAATTAATACGTAGCCAGTAACGAAAACAAGCGTGATCACCAGAGCAATCAGGTTCGAGACGTCCAGCAGTTGCTGCATCACGATGGAAATACCACCCACCAGCAAAACGATGAAAGCGAAGCTCAGCAGGTTGATGATGGCAAAGTAGAGGGAGAAATTCTGGGAATTGTACCGTTTCCCGATCCAGTCCGGAATCGTCAGGGCATGGAAGGCTGCGCCCAACTCCCGGAAACGAAACGACAAGAGGAGCAACATGAGCACGAAGCCCAGGTACACGCTGATGCCCAGGTGCATGAAGGCGGCCAGTCCGTCTACATAAACGAAGCCCGGATTGATGATAAAAGTAGCTGCGGAGGCCGTTGCCGCCGCCAGGGTAACCCCTACTTGCAGTGGCGAAAGGTCACCCTTACCGATAGCAAAGCTGCTGAATCCATCGGTTTTCTTTAAGCCTTGCCACCCGAGGTAAGAGGTGCCCAGCAGATAGAGTAAGAAGAGTGTCCAGGCAAGTACCATGTAAGTGGTTGATGATCGAATAATGCTAAATCCTTCAGGCTAACCCGCAGGGGAGTAAGGTGATGGCCTTTCTCCCCTGGCGGGTACGGCCTGAGGGATAAGAGGGCGTAAACTTCGGCTGGTTAGGGAGCCGCCGTTTATCGGACAATTTACTTTTTACCGCTAGGGCGTGGCGGTAAATTGAAACGGAGTTCCAGGGTATACAGTCCTCTGGTGGGTGGACTGGCGGTGAACTCCCGGAGTTCGGTATTGAGGAGGTTGTTTGCAGCAGCGGACAGGGTTACTTTATCACTGATGCGATAGCCCAGGCTGGCGTCAAAGGTGACAAACCCCCCCAGCGGGCCGTAGTTGAAGGCGTCGGTAGAGCGGGCATTTTCAATGATCGGACGGCCCCGGTAGTTAAGATCAGGGTAACTGCGGCTGGCGATCTGGAAGCTGCTGAAGTAATCGTACTCCTGCACCCAGCGGCCAAAGAAGCTGCCGAACCACTTGTCGCCGCTGTAGTTCAGGCCAGCACCCATTTTATGGGTGGGAGCGTTGACCAACAGGTCGAGGAAGTTGACCACCCCGTCATTATTGAAGTCGTTTTCCATATTATCTTCATCCGCACTGTAATCGAAGTAGGAGTAGTTGACGTAGGTGCTTAATTCGGGAGTGAAGTAATAGGTAAGGCCGATGTCCAGGCCGTAAGTATTGACTTCTCCGAAGTTGACGTAAGTCGCCACCAGGCCACCATATACGGCGAAGGCATCCTGTACTTCCGCGATGGGCGTGTCTCCTCTCTCGGTAGTGACCCCGACGATGGTAACGGGGCTGAGGAAGTCTTTAGACTGACTGTAGTAGGTGTTGGCGTCGATGAAGAGCTTGTTCTTGATCAGCTGCCCGCGGTATCCCAGCTCGAGGGTAGAAATTTTTTCCACCCGTTGCTTTTCTACCATAGAGCCATCGGCCAAGGTAAAGCCTTCGGCATTGCCAAGAATGAGACCACCGAAAAGGTTGCCAAACATATTCAGGATGGTGGGAGCGGCAATACCCTGGCCGTAGGTGAGGCGCCAGGTACCATTTTCACCGATGTTCAACAGACCAAACTTGGGCAGGAAGTTGAAATCGTAGATCTCATGGTTGTCTGCGCGGCCAGCCACCAGGGCCCGCCAGCCACCACCAAAGTCGTAGGTGAAATGGGCGTAAGCACCGAGCTGGGCTACGGTGATGTAATCGTCCTCGTTCTGGTCAAGGAGGTAAGTCCCCCGGCTATTGGCCCGGTCCAGCTGGTACTGAACGCCACCAACCACTTGCAGGGCGCCAAAGGAATTGTTGTATTGTGCCTCGGCGTTCATCCGGTTGGAGGCATCCTGGAAAATAGCACCGCTGGCGTAGGAAAGCGGGCCACGGGCCACGGCATCGGGCTGGCCGGAATCGAGCAGGCGGTAGTACTGCTTCGTCCGGTCATCAATGGAGTAGGTACTATCCGTTTTCGAGGCGGTGTAGTACGCCTGGGCGAACCAATGTTCACCGCTGGCTTTGAGCTGCAAGTAGCCTACCTGCCAGTCTTTAATCTGGTTACGGCCAACGTTGGTGGGTGCGAGATAGGTGCTGTTGCTCATACCGCCGGCCAGTTCCAGTTTCAGCTTGTCTGACGGGGTATAGTGGAGGGCAAATTCTCCACGCATGAACTCGACGCTGCGGTCGAGTTCCAACTCTTCGTAGCCTTCCGGCTGACCATTAGGAACCTGATTTCCCATATCGTCCAGGGCGCCGACCCGATCGATGAATACGGAGTCGGCCCATTCAAATTCAGTTCCAGTCGTGTATTCGGCCGTTACCTTGAAGGCGAACTTATCGTTTAGTGCCTGGGCGTGGCGGATCCGGGCGCTGAAAAAAGCATCACCATCGCCGGTCATTCCCGGGTTTAGGGTAAAGGTGGTTCCCTGGTATTTTCTCGGGTCTTTGGTGATGGTGTTCAACAAGCCATTGTGGGCGTTCGGGCCATAGAGGGTTGAGTTGGGGCCGAGGATGAGTTCCACCTGCTCGATGTCTTCCTTGATCGTCGTGTTCAGCGGGCCAAGCGGAAGGCCGGTAGCGACCAGGGTGCTGAAACGCCCGTCCGTTACCTGCAGGTTCTTGGCGTTGAAGTTGGAGTTGAAGCCGCGGATGTTGAAAGCTGGCGCGGCAAGACCGGCGCGGAAGTAATCGATCCCTTTCTGCCGGGCAATCAACTCGGCCGGGTTACCGGCGTACTCCATGATTTCGCGGGCATAAATGGTCTCGATCGTTGCGGGGCTTTCCGTTATTTTCTCTCGTTTACGAGAGCCGGAAACCACAATCTGGTTGAGCTCAAAGCCTTCTTCGAGCTTGAAATCCAGGGTCACCGCATCACCGGAGGCAACCGTAATGCTTGCTTTTTCTACGGAATACCCGGTAAAGCTTACCTGGACGATGTAGGTGCCGGCAGAAAGGGAGAGGGAGTATTTGCCGTCTTCATCCGCAAAAGTGCCGAGCGAACTGCTTTCTACTCCGACGGTCGCGCCGGGCAGCGGGCTACCACCTGAGGTGCTTATCCGACCCGACAGCGTCGCCTGTTGAGCCGTTGCCACCGTAGCGAAAAAGCTTATAAAAAGTACTAGAAGTGTATTACGCATGATTTATTATTTAAACAAAACAGTCACATATTTGGCGATTTACCTTATTCTAAAGGCCGAACCTAAACAAGGTGTTAATCTGCCAAATAATATTTACATTTCCAAGGTATGCGTGGTTCGTGCGACTAAACACAGCGATTATCAATAAAGAAGGGTTGACTAAAAGGAGTTGGTAGTAACAGAACTACTTTACTCCCCTTGAAACAGAGCTTTATGCCCGTGCTTGAAATGGGGTTGACTGGAAAATTAAGCTACGTTATTTTAGGGCGTCTCTTAGTCCCTAAAAGCCCTGATGGCATTATTGAAGGCCGCCGCCTGATCCCACTGAACGAAATGCCCCGCCTCGTCAAGAAGTAGTAGTTCGGCGCCTTTAATCGCTTCTTGCCCGCTTTTTGCGACCGTTTCAACGGTCAGCTCCGGATGCAAAAATTTGTTGGGGATCAACTGGTCCTGTCGGCCAAAGATGAGTAATGTCGGCAGGTTCAGCTCCGCCAGTTTACCCGCCACCGGCTCATCAATCATCCCGAGGACAGAGCGGGAAATCATTTCGGAATAGTAATGGTAGGCCTGGCTATCCTCCCGCATTTTGAGCCGGTCTTCCACCATGAAACGGGCATCTTCCGGCATCTCGTAAAAGTTCATCGCAAAATTGGCTTCAATCTGAGGCTCCGTTGTTGCTCTGATGATCTGTGGTTGAACGTAGGTGGCAAAGAACACGCGGTTCTGCTCAGAAAACGTTTCCAGGCCTGCTGTTGCGGCCAGTACCAGTCGCTCCAGGTATTCAGGCTGCTGCAAGGCGAGGGTAATGGCTACCTGTCCACCCATAGAGTGCCCCACCAGAGTAACTTTATTCAGTTCCAGTTTTTCGATAAGGGCTGCCACCTGCCCGGCAAAAAAAGTCACCCCGAAAGCATAATCTCCCTGGCTAGATTTACCGTAGCCTGGCAAATCCAGGGCAATACAGCGATAGTCCTTCCGAAGGTCTGAAATTGTTTTTTGCCAGGCCTGCAGGTTAGAACCTAGGCCGTGGATGAATACGAGGGTTTCTGGCCCCGTCCCCTCGTCCACGTAGGCAAGACGAATGCTGTCGTTTCCCTCCGCAAAGTGGACGTCAAAAGGGTATTTCCAGCTTGTCACGGTGGTAGTAGTTTTAGTTGTTGTACAGGAAGTAGGCAACAAAGTAATGAAGAACAGAGAGAGATAGAAAAGGATACGCATGATCAGTTGTTTTTAGGAAGGCAAATTAGGGCGCGGCCGCGGGTGCAAGGTGATGGACGATACCAAACTTATAAATAGCGTCAACCCCCATTTTTTTAACTTTAAAATACTGTTAATCAATTAACTACCAGATCAACACTAATCTAGTCAACCTTTACTACCTTGCATTCTCATAGCCACTCCCCCGCCGGAGCCGCTAGTTTTCGGGCCTCACCTCATCAAAACGAAGGTCATGCAACAACTTAAAGACAGGGTTATCATCATCACCGGCGGTGCCCGGGGCATCGGTAAAGCGACGGCACTAAGGTGTGGAGCCGGTGGCGCCACACTCGCCATCTGGGACATCGACGAAGCGGCTGGCCAGAAACTGGTCAGCACCCTCAGCCATACCGGCTATCCGGCAAAGTTCTACCTCGTCAACACCGTTAACCCCGAAGCCTGCTTAAAAGCCGCCGCCGCCGTGATTGCGGACTTTGGTCGCATCGACGTGCTGATCAACAATGCGGGCATTACCCAGGACAGCAGCTTCAAAAAAATGACCCACCAGCAATGGCAGCAAGTGATTGACGTCAACCTCACGGGGGTGTTCAACTGCACCAAAGCGGTGTACCCCTATATGGCGGAAGCCAAGTACGGCCGGATCATGAACGCCTCCTCCGTCGTCGGGCTCTATGGCAACTTCGGGCAAAGCAACTATGCCGCTACCAAAGCTGGCCTGATCGGTATGACCAAAACCTGGGCCCGGGAATTCGGCAAATACGGCATAACGGTCAATGCCGTAGCCCCCGGCTTCATCGCTACTGAAATGACCGAAGCCATGCCCGAGGCCGCCCTCGCCGGGATGCGGGAGAAAACACCCCTTCAGCGTCTTGGCCAGCCGGAAGACATTGCCAACGCCTACGCCTTCCTCGCTTCCGAAGAAGCCTCCTTTATCACAGGAACCTGCCTGAGCGTAGATGGCGGGCTGATCCTCTAACCAAACTACCAATACCGTGCGTAACCGACTGCATAAGTTTACGGAGTTCACCGGGCAACTACTCCCCCACGAAACCGCGTACCTTTTGCAGGCCCAGCAGCTGGAGGATCCTGAACGGCTCGCGATCCTCCAGCGTGTTGACCTCAACTGTAGAAAGGTAGAACAGTTTACCCCCTACGACCTGACGATTGATAAACGGAAATACCATCATCTGCAGAGCTGGATCCGTCAGCGCCTCGAAGACATCGATGTAGACGTGTACCATGAGTGGTTGCTCGAATCAGAACGACGGATCATGACCGATTCCATCGAGAAGGAAGAAGAGAAAAGGCTCCTGAAACAGGTTCGCTACTACGAGCACCCGGGGTACTTCTTCATGAAATTATATGAAGTACTTCAGCATTATCAGCATTTCCTGCAAATTCGGCTTCGCTATCAGGATCATCGACTTGTCAACGACTTCCTGCTCGCTCACGCCGAATCATACCGGCAGAGTAAGGAATGCTATGATCAACTCCACGCCGTCACCCAGGATGTAGTAGAGCAATACGCCAACCAAAGCTCCGAAAGCGAACAGTGGCAGGACTTGCTCGAAGGGGTATTCCTCAACGAAACAATGGATGGATTGAACAGGTACCTCGCGCTCGTTCGGCTTACCTTTATCGGCTTTAACTACCACAACTATGACCGCGTCCTGGCGCATTTCGATTACCTCGACCAGTCGTTTCAGGAAGGAAGAAACTATTCGCGGCGTATTCTGGCTAACTACTACGGTAACCGTTTATTACTTCATTCACAAAGGAGGGAATATGAGCAGGCAGTGTACTACGGCATGCTCTCCGTTCGTGCCCGCAATTACGATTACTTATTTTACGTAAACAACCTTGCCGCAGTCTTATTACGCCTCGGCCGACAACAAGAAGCATTGAAGCTGCTCCAGTCAGCCAAGGAAGCGGCAAGCACCACCGTAAACCCCCACAACCGGATAGGCTACACGGCTTTCTACCTGGAAGCATTAATTAGAAACGGGCGTCATACCCAGGCTGAATCTTACGCAGACAGCTACCTCAGCGCATACCGTAAAGAGATACTAAGATATCGCTGGCACCTTTTCTTCACCGTTTACCTCCAGGTCTTGTTGCTGCGGAATCACCACGAGAAGGTGCTGAAGTTGTCCCGGCAGTTCAAACTGGAAGACAAAGACCGAGCGTACGCCGCTAAGGCTGGCTATTTACCCACCATCCCGATTCTGCTGGACCTGGCCCGGTGGCGGGAAGGGTTAATAGACAATAAAGCATTCAACCTGCGCTTTCGGGAAAGCCGGAATGCGGTGCGGGGAGACCGCACTTACCAGGAACGTTTTTCCGCCTTTTGCCAAACCATCGGGACTTTACTGCCCGAAATGGTACTCAAGCCATAGTTTGCAAGGGGCGGATATTAATTTGACGTCAGGTTAGGCTCCTTGCAATTTGCCATGATTCGCATTACGCCTCTTTTAATCTTCGGATATCTTCCGGCCGTTTCCTGGCTTCTTCGTAACCAATTTTTATGGGGCTTATCCAAAACTCACGCTGAGGAGTGCAAACCCCACGTTCATCCCCAACAGCCCACTAGCCTGCCTGCTCATACCGCAACAACCGCAAGGCGTTCAACACAACCACGATGGTGGAACCCTCGTGACCGACAATGGCCGGACCGATGGTCACGGCTCCGACGATGGTCAGCGGGACCAGGATGGCGACCATCCCGAGGCTGATGGTCAGATTTTGCTTGATGATCTGTTTGGCTTTCCGGCTTAGACCGATGGCGAACAGAAGGTTGTCGAGTTTATCGGCCATCAGGGCGATGTCGGCCGTTTCCAGGGCTACGTCGGAGCCAGCCGCCCCCATGGCGATGCCGACGGTGCTTTTTGCCATAGCGGGGGCATCGTTGACCCCGTCGCCAACCATGGCTACGTTTCCTTCCTCCCGGATAAGCCGATCGACGGCGTTTACCTTGTCCTCGGGCAGCAAGCTCCCGAGCGGATCAGTGATGCCGATACTTGCGGCGATGGCGTCGGCAACCCGTTGGTTATCGCCCGTAAGCATGATCATGCGTTTGATGCCCATTTTTTTCAGTGCGGCCAGCGTTACGATGGCTTCTGGCCGGGCAACGTCCATGACCGAAACGATACCCAGGTACTTGCCTTCCTGATGGATGATCATGGCGGTATGCCCTCCGAATTCGAGGCGACTCATTTCGCGGTCGATGGCCGGGAGGTGCGAATTTGCTTTATTTCTACCTGTAGGTGCTCCATTGTCAGCCGGTTATTTTCATGGTCAGTGCATTGGGGGAGGTTGGGATAGACACCGCGACGGGCCGAGCCTCGCATTGATTGACAAAGGTACCGGAGGAAGCTACCTGGCCCGATCAACCAGCATCACCCTCCGCCATGATCTTTATCACCTCCGGGGAATGGTTCAGGCCTGAACTTTAGCCTCACAAAAACGATTGCCATGCCTGAAATTATTATCCCGATTGACTTTTCCAGTACTTCCGCCGATGCCTTACGGTTCGGCTGCCACCTGGCGGACGTTACCGGCTACGACCTGGAAGCCGTCCATGTTCACGATGGCTACGACGGTGACGAGGCCCTCGTTATTATGAAAGGAAGCGCGCGCATCCGGTCACGGGTAGGTGCGCGGCTCAAAGAGTTTGTCGCTTTGCACGCGGACAGGCAGACCTTCACGGGTATGCACGGCGATAAGGACGCCCTGCCCTTCATCAAATGCCGGGAAGTGGTCGGCATGGCGATCGCTCAGCTGGTAAAAATAAGCAAACACGAGGATACCGCCCTGATCGTGATGGGCGGCGTAGGCTCCGGTATTCCAAGCCGGGTGACGCCCGTCTTCGGTAGCGTTGCCCAGGGAGTAGCCACGCAGGCGGAATGCCCGGTGCTACTGATTCCGCAGAATGCGGGAGTGCCCGAAATAAAACGAGCGGCCATTGCCTTCGATGAGGTGAGCACCCTGGTCGCGCTAAGTGATAAAACTGCCTTTCTCCGCCAGGCCCTTTCCCCGAAAATGCACTTTACGCACGTGCTGTACCACGACGGCGCAAGCGAGGAAATGATGGAACTGGAGCTGCTGCACGAAATGCTCCACCATGATTTTCCTGATTACGCGGTTGATTTCGACCTGCTTCCCGAAGGGGACATCACGAACGTACTGATCGATTATTCGCTGGAGCGGGACGTCGACTTACTCATTCTGGGGCGGCACCGGATGGGGTTTCTGGCAAAACTGCTGGTCAGCTCCGAAATCCCCGACATCGTCGGATCCTGCGGCATCCCCATTCTGGTAGTACCGCTACCCGAAAAATGAGGGCATCCCCCACCCCGGGGATAGGACGAAGTCGGGCAAAACTACCCTGCTTTTCTAAACTTCACTTTGCATCCTGCGGCCCCGCCCTGAAAAGCCTGGAGACCCGCGCGGCTTCGCCAAAAAACACCCTCCCGCAACGGCGATGTTCTTACTCAAGAATCTGGAATCGTCGTTCCTCCAGCTGCTCCAGGAGGTTCAGGATGATGTCGATGCCGACGGCGTTGACCCCCAGGTCGAGGTGAAGGCGCAGGGCACGTTCCAGGCGCGGAACTTCGGGGTAAGGAATCAGCACCAGGTCTTTTTCGTAATGGGCCTCGAAGATGCCATGCTCCATAAATTCTTCGATTATTACGGTATTACACCCGTGAAACTCACAGAATTGGGAAACGGTAAGATAGGACAGTGGCATATTAAATTATTTATTTGGTTAATACATTTAACAACACAAAAACAGGTCGTTTACGCGTCGTCCCTTAATTGCTGGAATAGCTTGTGTTCTTCCTCCGTGAGCGAGGTGGGGAGCAGGACTTTGAGGTCCAGGTAAAGGTCACCATTACCCGTATTTTTATACTTTGGTAATCCCTTACCTTTCAGGCGAATGCGTTTACCATTCTGGCTGAGTTTCGGAATAGGGACATTAACGTCTCCGGTGAGGGTCGTTATTACCATTTTACCCCCCAAAACCATCGTTAGCAGATCAACGTCCTGTGTCTTGTACAGGTCGGCGTCGCGGCGTTCGTAAGTAGGCGGGGTCGCCACCTTGAAGCTTATGTAGAGGTCACCGGCAGGCCCGCCGCCCTGACCGGGAAGCCCCTGCCCACGTAGCCGCAGGGTTTGGCCGTCCTGAACCCCCGCCGGAATGGTGACCCGCAGTTGTTTTCCGCCCACGGACAGTAATTGTTTGGTGTCTTCCAGGATGTCGGTAAACGTAAGGGCCAGCGTGGCATTGACGTCCTGCCCTTTGAAAGCCCTTCGCTGCCTTCCACCGCTGCCGCTGCCGCCGCCGAACATCTGACCGAAAAAGTCCGAAAAATCCCCCTCCCCGCCGGTGGAATAGGTATAATTTTCCCCACCGAAGGGATTGCTTTCCCGCCTGGCAAAGGGATCATTTCCCGCCTGCTGCCCCGCTTTTTCAAAGGCCTCGGCGTGCTCCCAGTCTTTACCGTACTTATCGTATTTCTTACGCTTTTCGGGATCGGACAGCACCTCGTTAGCTTCACTAATTTCCTTAAACTTCCGCTCCGCTTCCGGATCACCAGGATTAACATCCGGATGGTACTTCCGCGCCAGCTTACGGAAGGCCTTTTTAATGGCCTTTGCGTCGGCTGCTTTGTCAAGGCCAAGCATTTTATAGTAGTCGATGAAATTCGCCATAAATAATTATTTCAGTACAGTAATACGGGCGCGGCCGCAGGTGCAGGGAAATGGTTTGAGGAGCAAGGGGGGAACCTCCGCTGCGTTATTTTACGTTACCGCTTACGGTCATAGGGTCAGGTCGATATTTAACAGCCCAGGGTAGTAGCTTGTTCCTTCATTTATCTCAGGTCGGCGGTAAGGGTATCGGTAGCAAACCCGGCCACTAAGCCATAGCCTCCCTCTACCTTAGACCAGCTGGTATTATCGATGGACTCACCGCCGTCCCCAAAACGCTGATTGGTTCCCGCGATGGATTCGTTGAACCGGATAGCTTCTTCTCCCCAGGTGTATAGTATTAACTGGACGGAGTCTATCCTGATGGTATCGGATGGCGTTCGGGTCTCCCGGTCGAAGATGGTAAACTGCTCCGTAATGAAGTATTCTTCGGTCGTGTTAAAGCTTTCGTTGATCGGTTGTTTAGCCGCTCGGAGGGGCAATAGTTTTCCGCCGCCACTATTCAAGATGATGCCTTCGCCGTATCGCAGCAGCTTACTACTAACGGATAGGCCGGGCGATACGGGGCTAAAGTTCCCCGTCAGGACAATCCGCCCCTGCCGACTAAAGGTATCGATGCAAATTATGCTTACCGGCTGAATAATATTGATTGCGGCCGTTCGAAAGGTGCCGAAATCAGGATGCCCGAAGGATAGGTGGTAAGCGAATTCATCGGTTAACGGATTGTCGAGGTCGATTACATACCGGCCCTCACTGACCGGGATCACCGCTCCGACCGCTTGCTCGGAAACCACCAGGCTACCGTCAAGGCCGATCAGCTCGGCACTCGCTTCCTGGCTATAATAAGGCAGCGTCCGCTGTGCTTCGATGTCGATGCGGATAGCACCACCATTGAGAAACGCAAACACCACCCGCATATCCCCCGAACAGGGATGTAACGCCCGCGTATCATCTAGCCGCTCCTGTTCACAAGCGGCAAAAAATACAAAAAATAGTACGATCCATACCGCTATATTGTTATTCATTCCAGCCAAATTCTCGTGAGTAATAAAGTGAAGGAAAAAAGCCAAATTGGCCTACCCTGAAGGTTCGTACGGGTGAGCTATACTACTGGTAACGTGAGGTTCAGATTAAAGACTGCTATTAATTCCCTGGTGGCAGGTAGTAAGATGGTTGCGTAGTGCCGCCGCGCGGCCGTGTTAGACCCCCCAATATGCGATAGCACTACGAAACTACCAGCAATTCCCCATATGGCCATTTGTAGCGGACGACCGCAAGGGACCACCCCTACAAATTGGCTATTTGGGCAGCAGTTCTCAAGGTACCGCCGTGTACCCCACCCCAACTTATTTTGGGTCCCCTTCACCCCAAAAACGTATCCCTGCTGGGCAGGGGTGACTTTTCGATAGGATTTTTCGTGAAGGACGAAATTTTGTTCTTCTCTTTTTGCGCTGATTGCCTTTGATTAGGAAATAGTCGCGTGTAGCCGGTGTAGCGCTCTGTGAAATTGGGTTACATTGAGAATCGCACCTCTCCAGCCGGCTCAAGCAATCGGTCGTGGCGGCCCTCGGCGTCACCTTTGGCATCGGTATGTTCATCACCCTCAGCACCTTCATGACGGGACTGAACGGACTACTTGACAGTCTGACCATGGATCGTACCCCGCACATCCACCTTTACAAAGAGGTTGGCCCCTCGGTCCGCCAGCCCCTCGATCTGCGCCCGGAGAATGAGGACGACCTGCTCGTGATTCACTCCATCAAGCCAAAACCACAGCAAAACCGGATCGCTGCCGCGTCTTCCATGATCCGGAGCATCCGCTCTTATTCGGAGGTACGTGGTGTAAGCCCACAGGTCATCTCCCAAGTGTTTTACAGTGCCGGAGCCACGGATTTAAATGGCGTGGTTGCGGGTATCGACGTTGCCGAAGAGGCGCGTTTGTTCCCACTGGCCGACTACGTGGTGGAGGGAAGCACCCAGGCACTGGAACGAGACGATAACGCCATTATCCTGGGCGCTGGAATAGCCAAAAAGCTGAGTATGGGTGTCGATGACCGCGTGCAGCTGGTAAGCCCCGGCGGTAATCGTCTTTCGCTGAAAATCGTCGGCTTGTACCGCAGTGGCATGGCGGAAATAGACGACAGCCAAAGTTACGTGAACATTGGTGCGGCACGTCGGCTGCTGGGCGAAAGTAGCGGCTACGTTACGGCCATCAACGTCAAGTTATTCGACATCAAAAATGCGCTGCCCCTCGCAGAACATTTTGCCAGGCTATACAACATCAAGGCCGTAGACATCGGAACGGCCAACGCCCAGTTCGACACCGGCACCAGTATCCGTAACCTCATCACCTACGTCGTATCCATCACCCTGCTGCTGGTGGCGGGCTTCGGAATTTACAACATCCTAAATATGTTCATTCGCGAAAAGATGAACGACATTGCCATTCTCAAAGCGACGGGTTTTTCGGGTAAGGAGGTGAAAACCATTTTCATGATTCAGGCCATGGTCATCGGTATTTTCGGTGGCGTATCGGAGCTCTTGCTGGGCTGGGCCTTATCAAGCCTGATCGATCACGCCCCCTTCGAGATGGAAGCCTTGCCAACGATCACCACCTACCCGGTCAACTTCGACCCGCTGTACTTCATCACCGGTTTCGTATTCGCTTTGGTGGCCTCCTTTTTTGCGGGCTACCTGCCAGCTAATAAGGCGATGAAGATGGACCCGGTTGATGTGCTTAGAGGACAATAATATGAACAACAAATCAGTCATCCGCGCCGCCGGCGTCAATAAGCACTTTCATACGCCGAAGGACTATCACGTGCTGAAGGACATCTCCTTCGAGGTGAAGGGCGGCGAGTTCGTTTCCGTCATGGGCAAGTCGGGCAGCGGCAAGTCTACCCTGCTCTACATTCTCTCCACGATGGACACCAGCTATACGGGCGAGCTTTTCATCAACGACCGCCTGATCACGAGGCTACCCGCAGCGGAGCTATCCGCCATTCGCAACGAGCACATCGGCTTCGTTTTTCAGTTTCATTACCTGCTGAAAGAGTTCTCGGTGCTCGATAACGTCTGTCTCCCGGCCCGAAAACTCGCGCGAAAAAGCCAGGAAGAAATCCGGGCAGACGCCCTGGAAATACTAAAAACACTCGACATCGGTCAGCTGGCGGATAAGCGCGCCTCCCTGATCTCGGGCGGCGAAAAGCAGCGGGTCGCCATCGCCCGTGCCCTGATCAATTCGCCGACCATCATCATGGGCGACGAGCCAACCGGCAACCTGGACAGTAAGAATGCGGAAAACGTACTTTCCATTTTTCGGGAGCTAACTACCTCGCGGGACCTTACGCTGCTGATCGTTACCCACGACCAGGACTTTGCCGATCGGACGGACCGGATCATCACGATAGAAGATGGCCGGATTGTGGATTAGGAGGCTTACTTTTCGGTAACTTTACTCCTCATATAACCACATAGCAGCACAGCTAAATGTTACGCATGACTATTCAAACATCTCCGTTTCTCCAGAAATCGGACGGGTAGGCCCTCCACCTCACACCTGCTGTTTCTTACGATCGACCTGGTTAAAGCCAGGCAAAAGAACCAGATCCATTGTTTAAACAGCTATCTTGCCATAAGCACCCAACAATACCGGGTCAGCAGCAGTCCGCGTTACCGCCACAACTTGCCGTGCTACCCCCACGAAGTGACCACCACGACTTTACCGCCTCCATTAAGAGAATTACCTAATTAAATGAACCACTCCATGGATAAGCAACACTTACTGATCATCGAGGATTGTAAGGAAGTTCGGGAAAACCTGGCGGAGACCCTCGAATTCTTCGACTACCGGATCACCGCCGCCGCCAATGGCCGGGAAGGCGTAAAAGCCTGCATCAGCTTACCGCCAGACCTGATTCTGTGCGACGTCAAGATGGCGGGGCTGGACGGGTACTGCGTACTCAAGCTGCTCACCAAAAACGAAAGAACGGCGCACATCCCTTTCATTTTCATCACCGCAAAAACGGAACCCGAAGAAATCAGCCGGGGCATGGACCTCGGCGCCGATGGATACATCACCAAACCCTTCTCTAAAAACGAATTATTGCGGGTCATTCGCACCCATCTGAGCCTGCTGGTGTAGCAGGTCCGACACCCGCAGTTAGGGCACCTTCGCGAGTGCTCGATCTTATGGTCACGATCTTTTAAGGGGCGCGGCCGCCGGTGCAGAGAGGGGTTTTAAAGCGCAGGGCCAGTCGAGCCAGCCCTGCACTTCAACGTCCTTCCTTTGCACCTGCGGCCGCGCAAAAAAGTGGACCACCCGCCAGCCATCAACATTACGAAGTGCCCTTATTCAGGGCTTATTCGGGCAGGTATTAATGCCCAGTAAGGTGTACAGTGGGCAATACCCAAAGGTAACGGTACCGAGCAAGACCGCTGCGAGCACCAGGCCAATGGTCCCCGCCGTGCCGGTAAGCGTACCGGCGTAGAAAAGGAGCAGGAAGGTGAAAGCGACAACAACCCGGAGTATCCGGTCAAGTTTACTCATATTGATTTGCATAACGAAAGTGTTTTTTTGGTACAAAGTGGCTAATGGTACACGGCCGTCGGCCAGGTGAGGCGATTTTGCGCTCGCGAAGCGAGCGCGGCCCCTCCCAAGCGTAACCAGTAGGGGCGATCCCTTGCGGTCGCCCGTACTGGTGAACGATCCCTTGCCGTCGCCCCTACTGGTGAACGATCCCGTGCCCCTACGAGGGCACCAACTGACGTACGCAAGCTTGCGGTCGCCCCTACTGGTGAACGATCCCTTGCCGTCGCCCCTACTGGTGAACGATCCCTTGCCGTCGCCCCCACTGGTGAACGTTTCAACTCCGCTGCTACTACATAGTCACCTCACATACCCGACAGGAATGATTGTTCATCCGTCCCTAAGTTTCATGAGTGGTAAAAGCGGCTTCCTTTTGCCGATCCTCCGCGGTTTCCTGCGGCATAATCAGGAGTGGCACGGTGGCCTCCAGGACGGCCTCCCGCGTATTGCTTTTCATGAACAGCCGGTTCAGCCAGCCATGACGGGGCCGGTGCATGACCACGAGGTCAGCACTGATGGCTTTCGCGTAATCAAATATCTCTTCCGCTACGTCCTCATCCTCCAGGACGTGAAAGCGGGTGTCAATTCCCGTTGCTGGCTGGTCGAATACCTCGCGCAGCAAATCCATGTTAAAAGTTGTCTTCTTCGTTTTGCCTGTTTTGACGTGGACAAAATCCAGCCGCGGCTTAAACACCCGCAGGGCCTTGAGCAAGTGACCGGCGTGGAAGACATCGATGTGCGTCAAGTCGGTCGCATAACAGATCGAGCGCAACGGCTGAAAGGTAAAACCCTCCGGAACGACCAACACGGGACAAGGCGCCTTGTTGACCAGCAGCGACGTGTTGGAGCCAAAGATGTTATTCACCTGGCCCCGGTCTCCTCCGCGCGTTCCCATCACGACCAGGTCATTACCTTCCGCCTCCACTTGCTGGAGAATAACGGAGCGGAGGTGCCCCTTTCTGACGTGTGAGCGAACGGCGGGCACGTGTTCCAACTGGCTGGAAACGGCCGTCATGCCTTTACTGAAGAAGCCCATCAATTTCTCTTTACCGATATCGACGAGCTGTACGCTGAGCGTGATGGAGAGCAAGCTACCGTCGGTATCCGGCAAGACGTAAAGGAGATCGATGCTGGCGTCCAGGTGATCCGCCAGCCGAAGGGCGTAGCGAAAAGCATTAGCGGAAACATCGGAGAAATCTACCGGTACGAGGATGGAGTTGATTGGTTGCATGGATTGACACGTTTGGTGATGGGCCAAAATTGCGGCCTTCAAGACTGATTTATCCTGACATGAATCAGGGCAAGCACTGATTCAGGTCATAAGCTTGTCTCCCTGCTACCTTGATCTTTGGGTAATGGTGGTGGAGCTATTCCACCATTGAAATCCCGTTCCTGATGAAACATATACTGGTAGGCATCGATTTTAGTAAATCAGCGGACCGCGCCCTGGCGTACGCGGAGGAAATCGCTTTGGTGTTTTCCTCAACCATCAGCCTTGTGTACATCCACTCGCCAAGCAGCGGCAACCCGGCGGAAGCAGCGATTGACCTTCAACTTTATGCCGAGGCATCCGAACGACTGGCGGAACTGGGGGCCAGCGTAAGCGACCGGGGAATAAGCACGGTGGTGAGTGCGCACCGCGGAGAGATCGTACCGTCCCTGAAAAAGATCATCGCCGAGGGGGACTGTGACCTGATCGTGATGGGTTGCCAGGGAGAAAATTTCATCCCGGACAAGCCCTGGGGAAGCACAACGACAGCCGTGATGGAAGACATTCGAATCCCCCTTCTTGCCGTACCCGGCTACGCCCCCGTTAAATATCCACGACGCTTTTTACTGTCTACCGATCAGGAATGCCCGGACACCCTGCGGCAGTTGTCCCCCATGCTCAGACTACTGGAGGCGGAGCGAACCGAACTCCTGCTTTTCCATTACCAGCAAGCCACCGAACGGGTCATGCCCGACCGGGAATACGCAAGACTGCTACGGGGCATCAAACACCGTTTCTACTACCAGGCGGATAATCACCAGCCGATCGAGCATGCCGTCACCGGCTTTGCCGAGCTAACCGCCACAAACCTCCTCGTCGTCACCCACCGCGAAGACCACTGGTTTGGCGCTAAGCAGACGGACTCTGTAGCCAGCAGTGTTAGCTGGACGAGCAGTATTCCGGTACTCATACTGCAAGATAGCTTTTAGCACTCCTCAGCAACACCGGCTCACTCCCCCAAAACAAGCAAGGGCAAATGGGTAATTCCCGCCGACTCCCTGGTGTCGCTATGTACGAACATCCGGTCCCACCAGCCCCGCTCCGGCTTAACCATCACCAGCAAATCGTGCGGGTGCTTGTCGAGGTAAGCGAAGATGCCGTCGGTCACGTCTGAGTCGTAGATGGTGGTGAACGTAGCCACCACCCCATCGCGCGGTTGCTCAAAAGCCCCCCGAAACAGGTCGAGTGCGCCGGGCGTTTGCTTATTGTCCGGCAGGTGAACGTGCAGGAAGTTAACCTGCGGCTGAAAGCAGCTTAGTGCTTTGCTTAACCGGCCCGCTCCAACAAGGTCGCTCTCCTTCAGGTCCGTCGCGAAGCAAATTGCCCTGAACGGCTGAAAGTCCGTATTGGCCGGTAAAATCAGGATAGGCGGCTGCACTTTCCCCACCAAAAAAGTAGCGTTGGTGCCAAAAAAGCGGTCCCAGCCATCCTGCACGCCGTGGGTACCCATCACGATCAGGTCCACTTCCTTGTCTTCGACGTAAGCGGCAATGCCCTCCTTCAGCCCGTAAATACTGACGGAGCCTTGTACGTCTGGCAGCTGGCGGAGCTGCTGGCGGACGGCGGTTTTACCGGCTTCGGTAAAGGTACTGAGTCGCGCTTCCGCCTGCTGGTACAACTGCGGCGTCATGTCCAGCATGGCGGGTCCGTGGCCCGCGATGACCGGGCTCGTCGGCAGGCAGTGCAGCAAGTGGACGGAGGCAGACAGTTCCCCGGCCAGCCGTAAAGCGTATTCGTAGCTGCTGGCAGAGATCTCCCCGAAATCAACGGGAACAAGAAGGTGATTGATGGCTTGCATATGCGGTGCGTTTTTTTTGGTGAAAATGGTGTTGGCTAAGATCGGCCGTAAACACCACCGTTAACAATGATTTACGTCAGCTCAAACGGTGATCGCGGTCACACTTCAGCATCATCAGACGGGCGCGGCCGCTGGTGCAAAGAAGGGGGAGGAGCAAGAAAGCCGCCCTTCCCTTGCTCCTCCCCCACTTTCCTTGCCCCTACATTTTTTGAGTTCATTCAGCGTCAAAATCTACCAGAAGCTAAACGTCAAGATAATTATATCACTCGCTAAATCAATGGTCTGTTGCGATTTAGCTCCTCAGAATGGATGCTGAAAAAAGTCGGGCAAGCCTTACCTCGTAGGTTCTAACACACTATGAGATCCATGACTTGCCCTACGAAAATCGAAACTCTCGCTGCCTCAATATTACGACAACTTCCCCAAAAGAAGGTATGGCAGACTAACTTTTTGTTGCACCTGTTCGTTTTGTGGATGTCCATCAGGGGACGGTACAACTTTGCGCACTTAGCCCGGTATGGTAAATATGTGGAGAGCACTTACCGGAACAACTTTGCCAAGAACTTCGATTTCCTCGCTTTCAATCAACAGCTCGCTAGCCGCTACATCAGCACCGATTGTATCTTGGCTTTCGATCCTAGCTTTTTGGCTAAAAACGGAAAATGCACCGACGGGGTTGGTCAGTTTTGGAGCGGTTGCGTCGGAGAAGTTAAGTCAGGGCTAGAAATGAGTGGAGTGGCCGTTGTTGACCTTCGGGACAAAACAGCGCTTCATCTCCTGGCCATCCAGACGGTACTTAAAGAAGACGATGAGACACTGCTGGAATACTACGCCAGCATCATTGTCAACCGATAAGAAACCCTGCTCAAAGTGTCAAAGTATGTTGTCGCGGATGCTTACTTTTCAAAGGAACCCTTTGTTAATAAGCTAGTGAGGCAGGTTTTGAGCTTGTGAGTCGACTGCGTAATGACACCCACCTGCGCTACCTATACATGGGGCCGAAGGAGAATCGGCGAGGAAGACCTAGGACGTACAACGGCCGTGTTAGCGTTCGTGCGCTAAGCGAAGAGGTTTTTACGTCCTGTGCTCAGGCCGATGATGGTTCCTGGATTGCCTATACCGCCGTGGTCAACATAAAAGCATGAAAGCGCAAGGCAAGGGTGGTCGTCGTTCACGACCTCAATGAGCAAGGCGATGTAAAGGGCCATCGGATTTACGTGACAACGGATTGCCGCTTGGTCGGCGGAGTGGTTCTCCATATGTACCAATGTCGCTTCCAGCAGGAGTTCCTTTACCGGGATGCGAAACAGGAACTCGGCCTAGAACACTGCCAAGCGTACTCCTGGCAGAAGATCGACTTCCACATCAACCTGGCTCTAACTGCTGGATCATTGGCCAAGGCGGCCCACCACCCAGAGGAGCCAGCCACCCGTGTTCAGCCCTTTTCTATCGCCGATATCAAGACCCGCTATGTCAATAAATATCAGGCCCGTAGAATAATAACGATGTTTGGGATCGACCCCGACAGCGCGATAATCCGCTTAGCCTGGCCGTTGATCAGCAAACTTGGGTTGCGAAGGGCGTAAATCGCAACAGACCATTGT
>Ga0136553_1000143_pt1 | contig 25788 bp, 19 predicted proteins | sample AntRauTorckE5430_FD_101384 | JGI IMG/M metagenome (GOLD analysis project Ga0136553, IMG submission 101384) | Saline lake microbial communities from Rauer Islands, Antarctica - Metagenome Torckler E5 #430 | ecosystem: Environmental > Aquatic > Non-marine Saline and Alkaline > Saline | place... | reverse complement strand
TGATGTGGCGAGGGTTCCAACCTTCGTAGGGTGAGTCATAGTCCTGTTTGTGTGAGAACTACAAGATAACTACTCACCCGATTTTAGCTACTTTTTGACCCAATCTGCAACGGACCATTGTACGTATGTCCCTCCGCTTTCAGAACAACATGGTGCCGTCGCTTCAAAGTTGTATTTAGGTGATGCTGATGGGCAACCTTTAATCGTAGCCTTTGGGGGAGGGGGAGGTGGTAATGATTGGGCAAGGGACTATATGAAAGGGAAAAGAGATAGCCTGATTCAACAGGGTTACGCCGTCTTAGCGGTAGGGTACTTCAATCATAAGGGTGCGCCACAATCTCTGGACCGTATCTCATTGGATGCGATTTCCGACACCATACTCAATATTGCCAGGCACCCAAAAATAGATGAATCTAAGATTGCTCTTCTCGGAGGATCTCGGGGAGGTGAGTTGGTTTTGAATTTGGCGAGTAGGTTCAAGCACTTTAAGGGAGTAGTTGCTTTGTCTACCTCAAATGTTAGCTTTCCGGCCATCACTTGGTCCGCAAACACTTCTTCATGGACGTATAAAAACGAGGAAGTCCCTTACTTGCCGGCTACATTAAAAGTGATTGGGCCTGCGTTGAGGGGGGATCTGTTCGCTGCGCACAGTATGATGCTCGAAGATGAAGAGGCGGTGAAGAGGGCAGAGATTCGGGTAGAAAATATTAACGGACCAGTCTTGGTCGTATCTGGGAGAAATGATGACCAGTGGCCTGCAACAGCGATGTCGAACAATTTAATTGAAAGGCTAGATGAGCACAACTTCAAACACTACAGAAAACACGCCGTTCTGGATGGTGGACACACAGCGCCTTTAGAGCAATTCGATTTGGTATATGACTTTTTTGGCGAGCATTTCTCGTTGAAATAATGTGTAGGCATATTTAAAGGCACCTCTCTATCACGTCTCCTAGGCTCTGCAAAGAGAAGAGCCTACATCGCGAATAAGTAGCCAAATATCTAGCTATTCTGACCCTGGGCACAAAGCGAAAATTGACCTTCTGCGAAATATATTCAAGCTTCCTCGAAATAGTTAAAAGTACTGGTTAGTCTCGTCATAACTTTGTGCTATCATAAAAAATAAAGCACGAAACATGAAGAACTCGAAGTGGAGTAGTCAGGACATACCAAGTCAGCAGGGAAGAACAATAATAATAACAGGAGCCACCAGCGGCTTGGGTAAAGAAGCCACCAAAGTACTGGCGAGCAAAGGTGCTACCGTTGTTATGGCCGTCAGAAACACGCAGAAAGCAGAAGCTGTGGCTAAGCAAATATGCGGTGATTTTCCAAACGTAAAAATTGACATAAAAAACCTTGATTTAGGCAGCTTAGCGTCGGTAAAAGCCTTCGCTGAAGGCATCATATCTGAGTATGATAGCATTGATGTTCTCATCAACAATGCTGGAGTGATGATGTGCCCTTATTCCAAAACGGAAGATGGTTTTGAAATTCAAATGGGGGTGAATCACCTAGGCCATTTCGCGCTTACAGGCCATTTAATGCCATTGTTGATGCGCACTAAGGGCGCTAGAGTTGTTGCAACAAGTAGTATTGCCCACAAATCGGGCGACATCAACTTTGGTGACCTCAATTGGGAGACAAGGAAATACAAAACTATAAAGGCATATTCAGACAGTAAGCTAGCTAACCTATACTTCATGTATGAGTTGGTAAAGAAATTTAAGGGAAATGAAAGTGCGCCAACTGTTACTACTTCGCATCCAGGCTGGACGAAGACCGAACTTGACCGACATTCAGGTCTTGCAAGTTTCATCGGGAACATAGTTGCTCAAAGGGTTGAAATGGGCACGCTCCCAACATTAAGGGCCGCCACAGACCTTGATGCAAAATCAGGCGACTACTTTGGCCCAGTAGGAATGATGGAAATACGCGGGTACCCAGTGCTTGTTCCGTCGACTGAACTGGCCCGCAATGCTGAAAACGCAAAAACGCTTTGGGATATGTCTGAGCAACTAACGGGAATAAACTACTAAATAAAAGTTCTCGTGAAAGAAACAAAAATCTAGTGGTCTGTCAATATTGAATTTGTGGGTAAGGTGCTGATGAATTTTGGCATTGAATGAGGCGAAGGATTCCTGGCATAGCCGTAGCTACGGAAGGAGTTCTTCAACGAAATTCAGCACCAAAAGGCATCGCAGGTTACCCCAGTATTTAATGTTGACAGGCCACTAGAGACGCATCTTCATCGGCCTCTTCGCTTACGTGGCGAACAAAGAACTGAAAAACGAAAAAATAGCATGCCTGATTTTTTCACATTAAGAGTGTTGACCAGGTTCACGATCTGTTCGGGCTAGAAAATCCGCTTCATTCTTTAATCACTATCGACCGAAAATGGCCAGAAGCCGATTTTGACTTTAGTAACATAGAGATGACCAGTGACTTGTACCTTCTTTCTGTGAGAGGGAAGATAGACGGCACAAGCTTTCGATACGGCAGAAATTCCTATTATTTTGAGGAAGGGACACTGGTGTTTCTTGCCCTTAATCAAGTAGTCTCCTTTACAAACCCAATGGAAGAACTGGATGATTCTGGCTGGAGTATTCTTTTTCATTCGGATTTAATTTGAAGGAGCCAGTAAGTGGGACTGCCTTCAATTTAAGCTTTGAATACCCCCAGCATTCTAGTAAGCTGTTTAAATCGAAAATAGTTAATAGCCCTCCCGAATATAGGAATTTGAATTGACGTTCCTAAGCTCAGCGTCGGCGGGAATCGGCTCTCAGATGCAACCCCTGCAAAAAACCTTCTTTGCTCCTGCATTCGCGCCTACCGCCTTAAGCAGCCGCGTAGCAAAAAAAAGCCCCCCTTTGACCACGTGACCAAAGGGAGGCTAATCGGTAACCCGAAAATAAATTATTCCTCTCCCGTACCAATCATGTAGGGGGCACCGGCTGTCTGCAATTGTTCTCGCAGGGTTGGTAGCTTAGCCGCTAGCGCTGCGATCTTCGGCATAACTGCCTTCATCATATCCTTCGCGATGCCGAGGCTCCGCTCCATATTCGGCGTAGGGCCGTAGGTAGTGGACAGGCCGCGGTAACCGGCAAAGAAGTGACTACTTACGGTTGGTGGACCATTCTCCCCAACTTCCTCACGGGCGGGGCTGCCTTCCATTATCCGAGTGAGCTTGCGGACTTCGTCCTGGAGTGCGTACACCTCCTCGTTCAGCTTACCCGGTGCGATGGCGGAGCGCTCCAGGGCCGTTTCCATGGATTTTACCTGCTTCTCCAGGTCGCCCAGGTTCTCCTGGCCCTCGGCCATCATGTCCTGTACTTCCTTGACCTTTTCGCGGTAGGCGACGAGCGTGGCCGCGTCGGCACCGGGAACGGTAGGCTTGTGCAGCGGCTTCACGTTGAAGCTTACCGGGCCGTCGAGTTGGGTCACCATACCGCCTACCTCTTTACTGAGGGTGACGGAGTATTTTCCGGGAGGCGCCATCGCGCCGCCGCTCCAACGACCGCCGCCGCCGCCCTGGCCGGGGCTGATGGCCCAGGTGGAGGGGTAGCGAAGGTCCCAGGCTACGCGCTGGAGGCCCTTTTTCATTGGCTTGTCAATTTTGCGCACGATGTTACCGTCAGCATCCATCACCGTCAGCCAGACTTTCGGCTTGCGCTCGTCGTTCTCCGCGTCGAGGGCGTCGTAGCCAGCAAAAGCTAGGGGTTTGCCGTCTTTCTTCGCGGCCTTTTCCATTTCCTTGCGCGTATCCTTCATGCTCTTGTACTCGGTGTTCAGATTGTAGGTGAAGACCGCACCGAAGTCGGGGTTGTCAGCGGCATACTTATCTGCACCGACACCGGGGTCGTTGTTGCGGGGCGAGTACCACCAGGCATCGCGGGCGCTGAAGAGCGCACCCTCCTTGTTCATTTTCTCCGTGGTCATGTCTCGCATCGGCGAGTAATCATCGAGTACCCAGAAGCTGCGGCCGAAGCTTGCACCGACGAGGTCGTTCTCCCGCTTCTGGATGGCGAGATCGCGGAAGGGAATCGTTGGCGAGCCGGCTAGTTTTTTCCACTCACCGCCGCCGTTCATCGTTACGTAGATGCCGTTTTCGGTGCCGAGGAAGAGAAGGTCTTTCTTTACGTGATCCTGTACGAGCCGCCAGACGAGCGTATTGTCGGGTAGGTTGGCCCGCATAGAAGTCCAGGTTTTACCCTGGTTGGTGCTCTTGAATATGTAGGGCGTAAAGTCGCCTTCTTTGTGGTTATCGAGCGAGACGTAAACGGTGTTTTCGTCGTATAGATCAGCCTTAATGTCGTTCACGAAGGCGCGCTCTGGGACGCCGGGCAGGTCCTTTACCCATGTTTTTTTCCAGGTGCCGCCGTCGTCGGTGGTCATCTGAATGATGCCATCGTCGGTTCCGGCCCAGATCAAACCGGCCTTTACGGGAGATTCGGAAAGGGAGGTGATGGTGCTGTAGCTGGACATGGCGGCGATGTCCCACGGGTTATCCCAGCTTTGAATGCCGCCCATAATGGGGAGGGCGATCCGTTCTTCGTTGCGGGTTAGGTCACCGGAAATTGGTTCCCAGTCGTCGCCGCGGGAGTTGGATTTCCAGACGCGGTAGCTGGCGAAGTAGAGGCGCTTGGGGTTGTGGGGGCTCACCACGATCGGCGCATCCCAGTTGAAGCGTTCGTGCGGGTCACCGGCGCGGGGTTGCGGCTGAACCATTACGGGTTCGCCGGTCTTCAGGTCGACGCGGTGAAGGCCACCCTGCTGGGTCTCGGCGTAGATGATGTCCGGGTTACCGGGTTCGGTGGCGGACTGGTGGCCGTCGGCAAACAAGGTTTTGTACCAGTCGCCGTTACGGATGCCGGCGTCGGAATCGGTCCGGCTGGGCCCGCCGTGGGAGCCGTTGTCTTGCGTACCTCCGAAGATGTGGTAGAAGGGCTCGCGGTCGTCTACGGCCACCTTATAGTACTGGGTCAGCGGCATATTGTCGATGAAGCGCCAGTTTTCGGCCAGGTCATAGCTTTCGTAAAGGCCGGCGTCGGTACCGATCAGGAGGTAGTCGGGGTCATCTGCGCGGAAAATGATGGCGTGGTTGTCGGAGTGCTTACGTTCTTCCTTGAGGCGGCGGAAGTTGGCGCCGCCGTCTTCGCTTACCTGCACGCGTACGTCCATGAGGTACAGCCGGTCGAAGGCGTGGGGGCTGGCGTAAAGCTCCTGGTAGTAGTGCGGCCCGGTACCGCCGGAGACGGCGTTGGACATTTTTTTCCAGCTGGCGCCCTGGTTGGTGGAGCGGTAAACGCCTCCTTTTTTACGGTCGAGCGTAACGGCGGCGTAGATCACGTCGGGATTCTGGGGGCTGATGGCCATGCCTATCTTGCCGAGGTTGGAACCGGGGATGCCGGATTCGATTTTCTCCCAAGTTTCGCCACCGTCACGGCTGCGGTGGATACCGGAGCCGGGGCCGCCGCCGAGGTAGGCGGCAACGGTGCGGTGACGGTCCCAGGTAGCGGCGTAGAGTAGGTCGGGATTGCGGGGGTCGATGAGTAGGTCGGTAGCACCGGTCCATTCGTCGTTGCCGAGGGTTTTCTTCCAGGTAGTACCGCCGTCGGTGGTCTTGTAGAGGCCGCGGTCGCCGCCTTTACTCCAGAGCGGGCCCTGTACGGCTACCCAGACGACGTCGCTGTTGCCAGGGTGAACGATGATCTTGGAGATGTGCTCGGAGTTGGGCAGGCCCATGTTCTTCCAGCTCGCACCGGCGTCGTTGGAGCGGTAAATGCCATCGCCGAAGGCGATGTGGCGGCCACCAACATTCTCGCCCGTACCCACCCAAACGGTGGCGGGGTTGCGCGCATCGATGGTGATGCAGCCGATGGCGTAGGACTTCTGCGTGTCGAAAATCGGATTCCAGGTAATGCCGGCGTTCTTCGTCTTCCAGAGGCCGCCGGAGGCTGCGCCCACGTACCAGGTGTTCTCGTGTTTAGGGTGTACGGCGATGTCGGCAATACGGCCGGAGACGAAGGCTGGGCCTACGTTGCGTAGTTTGAAACCTTCGAGGGTTTCAGGGGTGTCCTTGGTCTCCTGGGCGGCCAAGGGTAGGGCCAGGAGTAGGATTAGAATAGAAAGTAGTAATCTCATGAATTTGGTTTTGAGTTGAATGGATTTCGAGGACAATATACTACATCTGTTGTATTACTTGTTTTTTTTGCGGTGTGTTTGGCTTAGGTGGTGTGAGGTGGTTCTCATCTTTGTGACGACTTTACGGCCCATTGTTTTGTTTCCGCCCACCGGGGCACTGTCCCTTGGAGAGACGACGGCTTCGTTTTGCCACCGTTATATTTTTCTTTACATCGGTGGGTTTCTGCTGACCGTCGTCAGTTAGTTGAGAGGTAATCCGGACACTAAGGAAGATGAGAATGAACTTTTCGGTAAGGCCCTGATGCTGGCGATTGCCTATTAGGCTTCCATCGGGGGTATCGTTCTTACTTTTCGGCAGGGCCCTGCCGATTGCGGAAGGTTTTAAAGCCAGTGGCCTAGCCAGTTAGCTTGGTGAGCAGATGATTCCATTGGAGGGAATCTCATTGATCCTGCTGCTGATCTTGATTGCGGCTGTAAACTTCCTTGCTAAGGTTACGTCCAACCTGGCCACCATGGCTACGCTGTTACCGGTACTTGCCTCCTTAGTTTTGATCCGGCAGGTACTTGATCGGCTCTCGGAGCCTTACCTAAACATGAACCCGATTGAAAACAGAGACGGTGCTGGAAAAAAACGGAAAATTATACCGTTAACGAAAAGGTTAAGTTCTAGAAGTATTCAAAAATATTGGTCTGTAATTATTTCTGGAGAACGTGCGATCAACAGGAAATAGACGGGATAGAGTACCGAGGCGGAAAGCTTACTGCTTACGAATTCAAATGGAACACAAAACGTAAGGCCAAATTCCCAAAGGCTTTTGCTGACGCTTATCCGGGGTCAGAATTTGAAGTGATCAACAGCGACAATTATTACGACTGCTTGAGTTAACCTATCTTTCCAGCCCAATTAAATTCTTCTTTCGATGAAAACCATACTACTTCTACTTTGCTCCTTAATCCTACTACCCTGCACCAGCGTCCGCGCCCAAAAGGAGGACGCTAAGAAAACGCCGACCATTGCGGCGAAAACCGATAGCCTTCAAAAAATGGACGGCTATTTCGATTTCTGGTACAGCGACGAGGAGGGGAAGATCTACCTCCAAATCGAGCGGATGGACGAAGAGTTCCTCTACGTCAACAGCCTCGCTGCTGGCTTGGGCAGTAACGACATCGGGCTCGACCGCAACCAGCTTGGCGACACCCGCGTAGTGAGTTTTCACCGCGTCGGCCCGAAGGTGATGCTGAAACAACGCAACCTCGATTACCGTGCAGTAAGCGATAACCCGGACGAAGTGGCCAGCGTGCGCGATGCCTTCGCCCAGTCCACGATCGCCGGCTTTAAGGTCGTCGCCAAAACCGGTGACGTGGTCTTAATTGACCTTACGCCCATGCTCCTCTCCGACGCCCACGGCGTAGTCGCCCGCCTGAAGAGTAAGAAACAGGGGACCTATAAAATGGACGCCGACCGCAGCGCCGTTTACCTCGACAAAACAAAAAACTTTCCAAAAAATAGCGAGTTTGAAGCCAGCCTAACCTTTGCCGGCGAAGCTACCGGTAGCCAGCTGCGCAGCGTAACGCCCACCAGCGGGGCCTTCACCCTGCGGATGCACCACAGCTTCGTGGAACTGCCCGACGACAACTACACGCCCCGCCAGTTCGATCCCCGCTCCGGCTATAACTCCCGCAGCTATGCCGACTACGCTACTCCCATCGACCAACCACTAGTGAAGCGCGTCATCCCCCGTCACCGCCTGGAGAAAAAAGATCCGCTGGCCAAGATGAGCGAGCCGGTGGAGCCCATCATCTACTACCTCGACCGTGGCGCCCCGGAACCCGTAAAGTCCGCTCTGTTGGAAGGTGCCAGTTGGTGGAACCAGGCCTACGAAGCCGCTGGCTATATCAACGCCTTCCAGGTGAAAGTGCTGCCCGAAGACGCTGACCCGATGGACGTGCGCTACAACGTAATCAACTGGGTACACCGCAGTACCCGCGGCTGGAGCTACGGTAGCTCGGTCACCGATCCGCGTACCGGCGAAATCATCAAAGGCCACGTACTGCTAGGCTCGCTGCGGGTTCGTCAGGACTTTTTGCTGGCCCAGGGATTGATCAAGGCCTACGGTAAAGACGGTATTACGCCCGACCCGCGCCTACTGGAAATGGCCCTGGCTCGTTTGCGCCAGCTTAGCGCCCATGAGGTTGGCCACACCATCGGTCTGGCCCATAACTTTTCGGCCAGTACGAAGGACCGCTCTTCGGTGATGGATTACCCCCATCCCTACATCACACTGAAGGACAGCAAGGTCGACTTCAGCGAGGCTTACGCCGTTGGCATCGGTGAGTGGGACAAGCGTACCATTATGTACGGCTACTCCGACTTCCCCGAAGGAACGGACGAAAAAAAAGCACTGACCAAAATCCTGAACGGTAACCACCGTCTCGGCCTGAAGTACATGTCTGACTCCGATGCCCGCCCGGTCGGCAGTATGCAGCCCGACGCTCACCTGTGGGAAAATGGGTCTGGCCCGATCGACGAAATGAACCGTCTTCTGGAACTGCGCGGCTACGCTCTGCAGAACCTTGGTCTCGAGAACATTCCCAGCGGGACTCCCGTCTCGGAGCTCGAAAAAGTGCTCGTTCCTGTGTACCTGATGCACCGCTACCAGGTGGAGGCAGTTGCCAAACAAATCGGTGGCTACCACTACGTTTATGAAGTCAAAGGGGGTGCCGACAAAGGTGGCATTCAGCCGGTTGACCGCGACGTTCAAGCCGAAGCCATCGGGATCCTTGCCGCCAGCATGTCGCCCGTAGCCCTCGCCTTGCCAGCGCATTTGCAAGACATGATCCCGCCTACCGCCATGGGCTATAGCCGCGACCGGGAGCTGTTTAAAACCCGCAACGGCGGTGGTTTCGATCCCCTCGCTATGGCGGAAACTGCGGCGGATAATAACCTCAAATTCTTGCTGCACCATCACCGTCTGGCCCGCATTGTGGAGCAGCATGCACTCTTCCCGGGGCAAGTTGATGCTGAATTTACCCTGCCTAACTACCTAAAGTTCCTTGGTAATTTCACGCACGGTGAAGTAGTAAACGCCAAAAACGATTACCATCGCCAGATCGCGCAGATTGTGGAGAAGCGACACGTTGCACACCTCCTGCAGGCTGCCGCCAACGGTGGAGCTAGTGAGCAGGTTCGCGCCGGAGCGATGGGTGAACTCTTCCGTATGAAAGCCACTTTTACTACCGATGCCAAAGTCGGGCTAACTAATGAAGACCACTACATCTACCTGTTCAAAATGATTGAGCAGTACCTTAACGACCCTACGAGTGTGAAGGTGGCTACGGCACCAGCTTTGCCTGATGGGTCACCCATTGGGTGTGGGGGGATGCACTAGTTGGTAGATTGATCTATCGGGCGCGGCCGCAGGATGCAAAGATGGTTGGAGGAGCATTGCTTTTTAACCTTCCCTTGCATCCCGCAGCCGTGCCTTATTTTGTGCCGTATGAACCTAGAACGTACAGACAACAGCAGCAAAGACTTCCGTTCTCTGGTAACCCACCTCGACGCCCACCTCGCCATAACGGATGAGGACGAGCACGATTTCTACCAGCAATACAACGGCCTCGACGCCATCAAACACGTAGTGATGCTCTACGTTGGAGACCAAGCACTGGCGTGCGGAGCCTTCAAACACTACGAAGACGGGACGGTGGAAATTAAGAGAATGTTTACCGCCGAAGCCGCCCGGGGTCAGGGCCTTGCGGTAAAGGTGCTGGACGAACTGGAAGCTTGGGCCAAGGTAGAAGGCTACACTAAGGCCTTACTGGAAACTGGTAGGCGCCAGCCTTACGCCGTGCGCCTTTACGAGAAGAAGGGCTATGCCGTTGTGCCTAACTACGGCCAGTATGTGGGGATGGAGAATAGTGTTTGTATGGAGAAAGAACTTTAGCGCGTTAGTTTGTTAGTTAGGACGCAGACGTCCCCAGGGGACACGAATTAAAAGACTAAAATAAATGATCCAAGAAGCAACCATAGAACGCATACTAGAACGCCTCGAGTCCGGAATGGATGATTTCAGTGCCGAGATTCAGGACTTCGTTGAAGCCCAGCCCCATTTGGCGGCCTACCTCACCAACGAAGACAGCGACACACTGAACGAGGACGAACGAACACTACTCCTGTTCGGCGCCATTGTCATCTACCAATCCGTTATGGATGAGCGGACCATCCCCGGCGTGATCTCCGAAGAAATGGTCGGCCAGCTCGAAGAAGAGAACTACGCACTGATGCCAGAAAAAGGCGCCTTTCGGGAACGCCTCACGCCCTTCTTCGAAGACAGCGAAGAGGAAGAGCTGCTCGCCTTTGCCGAAGACCTCATCGTCACTGAAGCGGATGAGGAAGGGATTACCAAGGAAGCTCGGGAGCCCATGTTTATTGCGCTTAAGACGGTGGTTGACTGTTTAGTGACGCCGTACAAATAACTCACGCTTTTTGACTGCCTTGTTTTGTTCCCACCGAACTTACAAGTCATTTCCCTAACATAAAGGCTGTGCAAAGGATTTGTCCGAGTACTTAGTGGGGTAGAAGTTAGACCAACAGGCTATATTTCGTCAATATTATCCCCAGTCCGAACTGGTCCATCCTGCTGCTGACCGGATACTTTTTCCAGGCCTCCCTCTTCGAGGTGCTTACTGAGCCAGGTACGGCACTTTTTGAATGTCTTGAAGGAGTACTCATTATCCACGAGGCCGGGAATGAGGTTGATGCGTTCCATCATACTATGAATCTGTGGTTTCATTCCAACAAAAGCGACGGCGATACCCCGGCTTTGGAGATCGAGAATAGCGTCTTCGAGGGCATAAAGGCCGGACTGGTCGACGTAGGGCACCCGGCCCATCCGTATGATGATGACCTCCACGTTGGGGAGGTTCTGGATGATGGCCTGGAAGGAGGAGACGAAGCCGAAGAAGAGTGGCCCGTTCATGTGCTTGATGTAGACCCGGTCGCCAACGCGCTGGACGAGGTCGCCCTCGTCTTCCCACGGCTTATCCTGGCTAAATTCCTTGAAGCTGCCCGTTGAGGATCCTGCTGCGACCATATCTGCCGACTTTTTCATGAAGAGCATCGCAGCCAAAACCATGCCGAAGGCAACGGCTTCGAGAAGACCGACGAAGACGGTAAGCACTAATACAAGCAGCATCACGACCGCATCTCCCTTGGGAATAGCGAGTAGGTGACGGAAGCCTTTATAATCTATGATGCCAATGCCGACGGTGATCAGGATGCCCGCAAGGACACCGTTGGGGATGTACTGAACGATGCCGCTAAGGCCCAATAAAACAGCAAGGAGGAAAGAGCCCGCGACCATACCGGAAATTCTGGTTTTACCGCCGGAATTAACGTTGATGACCGTCCGCATCGTAGCACCGGCTCCCGGTAGGCCGCCGATGAAGGCCGCCGCCATGTTGCCGATTCCCTGGCCGATGAGTTCCCGGTCGGGGTCGTGTTTGGTTTTAGTGAGGTTGTCGGCGACTACCGAAGTAAGTAACGAGTCGATCGCGCCAAGTGCCGCAAGGGTGAAGGCGAACTCTAGGATGCGCATCAGGTAGCTCGCGTTTGTGAACTCACTGAAGAAGCCGAAGTAGAAAGGGGGCAGGCCTTTTTCTACTTCCCCAATGACGGGGATTACGCCTGGCGTAATGAAGAAGAAAGCCACTAATGTAAATATCACCAACGCTACCAGACTTGAAGGCACCGCCGTTGTTATTCGTTTAAATCCGTAGATGACGATGATCGTTCCGATGGCCAGCAGAAAGTTGAGCCAGTTGATGCCGTTGGTCTGGAAGGGGCGTAGGAAATTTTTGATGGTTCCTACGGTGCCGCTGGCCTGGCGCTTGGCCTGGCGCTTGGCTTCGCTGCGGATTTCGGCATCAGTCACTTTCGAAAATGCAGCGTCAGTTGCAGCAATAACGCTGCCGTCCATCACTCCTTTCAGGATGCCTCTTTGTTCCTCTTCCCGGATGATGCCTTCGAGTATTTGCTCTTCGGCGTGAATCATTCTGGATTCTACCAGCTGGGTATCTTCCTGAGGGTCATAGCCTAGCATTGGGAACAACTGTGTGATAACGATGATGACCCCGATACCACTCATAAAACCCGACACCACCGGATAGGGTATGTACTTTATGTACTTACCCAGTTTTATGACGCCGAAGATCATCTCGATCAGGCCGGCAAGGAAAAAGGTGGCTAGGATGAGGGGAATAGCGTCCGTAATCGTTTCTGCTCCAGTCTCAACCATGGCGTTGGCGATGACGGCGGAGGAAACGACGGTCATCGGGGCAGTCGGGCCGGAAACCTGGGTCTTGGTACCGCCAAAGAGTGCCGCAACGATGGCAATGGCGATGGCGCCGTAGAGGCCGGCCATGGGCCCGAGCGCAGTCTGGGCACCAAAAGCAAGTGCAAGCGGGAGTGCAACAACACCAGCTGTGAGGCCGCCAAGAAAGTCTCCCTTCAAATTACTGAAATCAAAAATGAAGGGGTTTGTCATAGTAAGGGGGTTTACTATTTAGCGTTAAATAATGCTGTTAGAACACAAGTAAAGCGCTGAGGTTCCTTTGATTTGATAGATCGTATCTTTTTGAGGGAACTTATTTTTCAGGCGCGGACGCAGGTACGGCGTAAGGCTTGAAGCATCGCGGGCCAATCGGCGTAAAAAAACGTTCTTTGCAATTGAGCCCGCGCCACCAATTTCCGTAAAAGAATACTGTGGTCTCCAACTTGATTCAGGGGGGCAAAACAAGAATATGCCCAAACCAAACCGTCCGCTTACAACTTCCCCGGAAGCACGGTGTTAACTTGCACCGTACACCCAAAAATTATTTACCTCCAGCTTTGACCTTCGCGGAATTAAAAGACTATCTAAAACCCGAAACCGACCTGGAAGCCTCCTTCCTGGAAGATGCTGAATTCTGCCGTGGCCTGCAATGGGGCGTACCGCGCTTCGGCCACCCTGAAGGCTCTATCGTGGCCCACATCGTTGAAGTCAACGCCAACATCGACCGCCTGCCTGTAGACGTCGAAACCCGCCGCCTACTCCGTATTATCTGCTGGGTACACGATACTTTTAAGCACATCGAAGATAAGGGTACTCCTCGCGACTGGACTAAGCACCACGCTGTCTACGCTCGTAATTTCCTGGCCCGCTACCTAGAAGATCCGTTGTTGCTCAACCTCGTAGAAATGCACGACGACGCCTACTACGCCTGGCGGCTGGGGCACCTTCACCACAAACTTGGCGAAGGCGAAGAACGCATCCGCGTGATCAGGGAGCGCGTTGGCTCCTACTGGCAACTCTTCTATCTCTTTTTCAAGTGCGATACTTGTACTGGAGACAAAAATCCCGCCCCTCTCATCTGGTTCGAGGATACGATGGAAGACATCGAGGTAGCCTACTTTGTCGATGACCTAAAAGGCGAAGCCGTCTAAAAGCACAGCGTCTAAAAACGCCAAAGGCCTTACCTTCACCCTCCATGACTTCGCAAAGAATCATAATCGTCATCCTCTTCGCCTGGACTCTCCTGGCCGTCTTCGCCCATTTAGGCGATGTCCAACTTGAGTTTTTCGACGAAGCTCGCCGTGGCGTTAGCGCCTTAGAAATGTCGCGCGGAGAAGCACCGTCTCTGTTAACTCCTCCCTATTACGGTGCTCCGGACCATTGGGGAACGAAACCTCCTTTACTTGTCTGGTGCCAGGTTGTCTGGATTAAAATTATCGGCCCGGGAGAGTTGGCCGTGCGGATGCCCTCCGCCCTGGCGACTCTGGCTTTATTCTGGTTACTCACCTGGTGGGGTAAGCGCGACTGGGGAAGCCCGGTGGTCGGTGCACTGGCGACGGTAGCCGTCCTCGGAAACTGGTTGTACATCAGTAACCACGGCGCGCGATCGGGTGATTTTGACGCGATGTTGATCCTGTTTCTTACCGCACAGGTCGTTTTCTTTTACCGCTGGGTGGCGGATGACCAAGCTCGTTGGTTGTGGCTGGCTGGCCTGGCTATCTTCCTTGCTGGAATGACTAAAGGGGTCGCCGGCGGATTCTTTTTACCCGGTATTGGCGTCTGGCTCCTGCTCGATTCGAAAGGACGAAAAAAACTGCTGAAGCCCGGCCTTTGGCTTATCCCCGGAGGTGCTATAGGAATGGTTCTGTACTACTACTACTTACGCGAACAAGTGGACCCAGGTTACCTTCAAATGGTCTTCGATAACGAACTTGGCGGCCGCTTTGATGAAACTAATGAAGGGCACAAACATCCCTTCTATTACTACCTTAACTTACTGGTGACCGATCGTGGCTGGCAGCACCTACTGCCTTTGCTGATTCCTGCACTGATTTACCTGTTCCAATCGGAGTATCGACGGCTGACGTTGTTGCTCAGCATCACGACGGTGCTGCTTCTGGCGGTGGTTTCGGGGGCTGCGACGAAACTCGTCTGGTACCACGCCCCATCTCTGCCGCTGTTAGGAATGCTGATCGGCGCCGGCATTTTTCACCTGGGAAGGCTGTTGTCAGACAAGATTGGTGGCCAACGTGGTACCGTCATCGGCATCGCCCTAATGACCGGTCTGTTCATCGCTCCGATGATCCTGACCACCCACCACGTACTAAACCGTACCCGCTACCCGGTGATGCACCCGGCCAAGGGCCCGTTGAAGGAATTCATGACCCGCCCAGAGGTGAAGCCGCCTTATTCTGTTGTCATTAAAGATTATCACCCCAACTTCCGCTTCTACGTAGAGTTGGCCCGTGAACGGGGAGAAGACGTTCAGCTGAAGCGCATCCAACGTTTGCGCCCCTTTCTCTCGGCCGAAATCCAGCCCGTCTCCGAATTCGCTCCCGGCGAGCGTGTTGTCATTTGCGAAGGCGCTACCTGGGAGTATTTGTTCGATCGGTTTAAGCTGGAGCCTAAGTATAAGGATGGGCGGTGCCAGTTGGTTTTATTGGGTGTCCGGAGAGAGTGAGTTGGTCAGTTAGCCTATGGTGGCATTTATGCGCAGAACAGTCTTCTTTGCGCTGATAAGAAAATCCGGTAACAATAGAACATCCTTACTAAAGCTCCTTACGCAACCGAGCCACAGGCAACCCCAGCTGCTCCCGGTACTTAGCTACCGTCCGCCGCGCAATATCGTAACCAGCTTCGGCGAGGGCTTTTTGGAGCTTACCGTCAGCGAGGGGCTTGCGTTTGTTTTCGTCGGCGATGATCTCAGATAGTACCTTTTTGATCTGGGTGGTGCTCACTTCTTCTCCTTCCTGGTTGGTCATTCCTTCGCTGAAAAAAGTGCGGAGGGAGAACGTTCCGAAATCGGTCTGGATGTACTTGCTGTTGGCTACGCGGCTGATGGTGCTGATGTCTAGCCCGGTTACTTCGGCAATGTCCTTGAGGATCATCGGCCGGAGCGTGGCCGTGTCGCCGGTTTTGAAGTAGCCTTCCTGGTAGCGGAGGATGGCGTGCATCACACTGAAAAGCGTCTGCTGCCGCTGCTGGATGGCTTCGATAAACCAGGTAGCGGAATCGATGTTTTGGCGGATGAAGCCGGCGGCTTGTTTTTGGGCTTTAGAGAGTTTTCCTGCTTCTTTCTGCTTGCGGCGGTAATCGGCGAGCATCTGCTGGTAATGATCGTTGATGCGCAGGTCCGGGGCGTTGCGGGCGGTGAGCTGGAGTCGGAATTTTTCGTCGACGGTATTCAGAACGAAATCGGGGACGATGGCCTGGGCGGCGCGTCCTCCGGCGGCTCCTAGGAGGCCGGAGGCGGGCTTGGGGTTGAGGCGGAGAATTTCTCCAAGACCGTCGCGGAGTTCATCTTCATCGACTTCAAGTTTTTCTCGTAGTTTCTCGTAGTGTTTCTTGGTGAAGAGCTCGAAGTGGTCGCGGACGATAGTTTGGGCCAGGATCAGGTCTGCGTAGACCATGATGTCAATGTCGCCGTCTTCTCCGTCTTCGATCTTGCTGGCTAACTGGAGCAGCAGGCATTCGCGGAGATCGCGGGCGGCGAGGCCAGCGGGTTCGAGCGTCTGAACGATCTTGAGCACTCGCTCGATCTCTGACTTCTTTACGTCAAGGTGGTAATTGATGAGCAGGTCGTCTGCCATGGCGCTTAGCGTCCGGCCGAGGTAGCCATCGTCGTTGAGGTTACCGATGATCTGTTTACCGATCAGGACTTCTTGGTGGCTCTCGAATTCGAGGCCCATCAGTTGGTCCATCAGGTATTCGAAGAAGGAGGTTTCGTCGGCGGTATAGCTGCCGGGGGCGGCGTATTCATCGGCGTCGGCACCTGCTTTTTGCTGGTAGCTGCCGGGGTCGTCTTCCATGTACTGCTGGAAGTAATCATCGTCGTATTCCGAGTTGCGTTCGTCGGCGCCCTGGGTTTCGAAGTCTTCCTGCTTATCGGGCGTTTCGACTTCGGCGGAGTGAGCCTCTTCCAACGTCGGGTTTTTCTCCAGTTCTTCCTTGATCCGCTGCTCCAGCTCCATTACGGGCAGTTGCAACAGCTGCATGAGCTGAATCTGCCTGGGGCTGAACGATTGGCTAAGGGAGATATTCTGTGATTGGCCGAGCATGTATTTTCTTGGGTTCTGATACGAGGAACAAACGGCTGGGGTGAAGGTTCTAGAAACTAGAAACTAGGGAGCTAGAAGTTGGAAACCAGCAAGGGCTAGCTTCTAGTACTCCTTCCAAAGCTTAAACTGAAGCTTTGCCTTCAGTTTACCCGCATTAACGGTGGTAGTGATCTCCGTAAAAGTGGGTTCTTTCCATTTGGTGACGGGGGGGCGTACAAAACCGTAGGGCTCCTTTGGAATGCCCATTATGTTGAAGTCTAGTTTACCGTTACCGTTTACGTCGTGGTAGCCTGAAATCACGTAGTCTCCCGGTGTAGGCAGCTCAATATCGAAGCCGACCATTTTATCGTTACAGGTCTTTATGGCGCCGATAATTGTCTTACCCGCGGCATAATCTGCCGCGCTTGCGTAGATGGCCAGATGAAAATCTCCTTGCTGCGGAGCAGTAGAAGACACTTGCAGGCTAACGCTCTGCGGTCCGGATAGAAAGAGGAAGGCGGATAGGAAAAGGAAAAGCTGCACAAAAAGTGGAGTTGGTTTACGAAAATGTAAACGGTTGCTTTTGGGTGTTTGTATCTAAGAGAAGTGTTATTTAATGGTTAAGAAGTGAGTTGGCGAGCTGGTGAGTCACTGACTCGCTACCGTAAGTATCGCTCGCGGAGCTTATTCACCTGAGGCGAACGAGCGCAGCGAAGGGAGTGGTAATAAGGACAGCAACTCAGTAACTCGCCAACTCAACGACTCACTAGCAGAAGCGGTCAAAAGCCATCTTTAAATTCTCAGCAATAATCTCAGCGGAGCGGCCTTCAATGTGGTGGCGTTCCAGGAAGTGTACCAGCTTGCCGTCTTTGAACAAACCGATGGCGGGGCTGCTGGGAGGGTAGGGCAGCAGGTGCTCGCGGGCGGTGGCTACGGCTTCGCCGTCAACGCCGGCGAAAACGGTGTAGAGGTTGTCGGGCTTCTTGGCGTTGTGGGAGGCCATCTTCGCACCGGGACGGGCGTTGGCGGCAGCACAGCCACAGACGGAATTGACGACGAGAAGGGCAGTGCCTTCCGTAGCGCTAAGTGCAGTGTTAACTTCGTCAGCGTTGGTTAGGCCGGTGAAACCAAAGGCCGTAAGATCTTTGGACATGGGGATTGTTAGTTCGACGGGGTACATATCGTTGTTTTTATTCGTTATGATGATGAGGCTGTAAAAAGGATTGGTCCGAACGCTGTAAATTTGCGGCCCGGCCGTCTTACCAGCTATATTCATCTACAATTAAGCAACCGTTTTGGTTGCCATTGCATTAGACATGTTCTTAAAAGGACCAACACACATGAAAAAATTTTTCTTGTTTTGCCTACTTGCTAGTATCATATTCAGCACGGATGCCTGTACTTCAGACGCTTTGGCTCAACCCGTCATGTTGTCATGCGATGGCTTAACTCCAACTTACGAAGCCGACGTCCGCGAAATAGTGGAGCGTACCTGTGCTTACAGCGGTTGCCATCTGGGCGGCGCACCGGGCATCTACGATGATTACGAAGGCTTGCTCTCCGATCTCGAAAGCGGACTGTTCCGCGAACGCGTGATCTCCGCCAAAGACAACCCCACCATCGGGATGCCACCTAATTACGCACCGGATGGTCGGTCTAAAGACCTCACGGCAGGCGAACTCATGATTATCGCCTGCTGGCTTGACGCAGGATATCCGGAGTAGCAGCTTGGTCCATATTTACCTTGCCCTGTTTCTTTCAAACTAGCTTTGCACCCTGCGGCCGCGCCTACACTAGTTCGTTAGTGCTGGCGCACCTTAGAATCTCTCAAAATTACTCACCAACATGAGAAATATTTTATTCCTTCTGCTGATCTGCTCCTGCACCCTTTCCGCCCAGCGTGAACGCGTTTACCGGACGTTTAAAGACACCCGCGTAGTGAACGTGCACAGTGTGGAAACCCTACCCAAAGGCAAGCTTGACGTCCGCATCAGCCACCGTTTTGGCGACATGTTTGGCGACGACGGTGGCTTCAAAACTTTCTACGGGTTGGAAACTGCCGAGGACGTAGCGATTGGCGCTGAATATGGTTTTACGGATAATTTCAACATGGGTATTTACCGCGCTAAAGGCGCCGGCCGTACGCCGGAAAGCAATTCTGGCCTACGCCAAAACCTGAACCTGGTGGCCAAACTACGCTTTCTGCATCAGGAAACCGAAGGCTTCCCTTTTTCCGCCACGGTCGTCGGTACGGTAACCATGAGTACGGCTCAGAAGATCGATGACAACGTAGACCTTGTCCAGAGTTTTCCGAAATTTGCCCACCGTATGGCCTTCAACGGAAGCTTGGTACTGGCCAAGAAAATGAAGGATCTGAGCCTGCAAGTTATCCCCGGCATAACGCACCGTAATTTGGTGCCTTTTGCTGGTGAAAACACCATTTTTAGCCTCGGCGGCGCGGCGCGCTACCAAGTGTCCCGCGTGATGGCTCTGGTGGCCGACGTAACGGTACCGTTCAGCAACACGATCACCAGCGATAACGGCTACAGCATCCCCGTTGGTTTTGGGCTAGAGTGGGATACGGGTGGCCACGTTTTTCAGCTTAATTTCACCAACGCCACCGGTCTTTTTGAAACGGACTACATTCCCTACACGATTACCAGTTGGGGTGAGGGGGAGTTTCGGATGGGCTTTACGATCTCTCGCTGGTTCAACCTTTAATTGGTGACTCACCAACTCGCTAACTCACTCCGTAAAAGTTAAAAAGAGTAATGAAATACCTCTTCCCGTTAATTCTCCTGGCCGGACTGGCGCTTACCAGCCGCCCGAATGTACTACCCGTAGTGGACGCCGAAACGCCGCTCTACGAAGTGATGCGCTCCCTCGGTGCTCCGGAACGTGCCGACATTATGGTTCGGCCCGTAGAGGGTGCCTCCGAACAACTCGGTCGCCAGATCATACTTGAAGGCCGGTTGTCCGGGGGGAGTAAGCAATCCGCCCACTTCAAGTGTACCAGTTGCCACAACACCGTGCGCGAAGATCCTGTCCTGACCGATATGAACCCGACCGACCGCCTTGCCTACGCCGAAGCAAACGACTTGTTTTTCTTGCCCGGTACCACCCTCTGGGGTGCCGTGAACCGTGAGAGTTACTACAACGGTGATTACGAGAAAAAATACGGTGACCTCGTGAAAACCGCTCGCCACGACTTCCGCGGAGCCATCCAGCTCTGCGCCACTGAGTGTGCCCAGGGCGAGCCACTCGGTGAGGTGGAAATGGAATCCGTACTCATCTACCTCCACACCATCGGCCTGAAGCTGAAGGACCTGCCGGAAGGCGCACCTACGGTAAGACGTATTAATGATGCCATTGCGGAAAAGGCTGCCGCTAATGGTGTGATTGCGGACCTTAAAAAGAAATACCTACTGGCGAGTCCTGCCTCTTTTTCCCTCCCTCCGGAAGACCGGAAAGCTGGCTACGCCATCACCGGGAAGCCAAATCCTGCCAACGGCCGCGCCATTTATGAACGGGGCTGCCTGCACTGTCACGAAAACCAACGCTATAGCTTCTTCGAACTAGCGGATTCAGAAGACCACTGGGCTTTTATGACCAAGCATTTTCCCCGCTACGATCGTTACTCCACCTACCAGGTTGTTCGCTACGGAACGAGCCCTATTCCCGGTAAGCGCGCTTATATGCCGCACTACACTAAAGAGCGGATGACTAATTTGCAGTTGGAGGAGTTGCGGGCGTATCTGTCAGCTGGCTCCGCCAGATAGTAGTGTAGTAATGTGGCAGTGACTGCATTGCTACCAAACTACATTATTACACTACGCGCTCTTACTGGGCCACATCTCAGCTACGCTGCTATTACGTGTCTCATGTGGCCGATTGTAGTATATACATTACCAATAAGCCGTACCTTCGCATACGTTTTCGCGGACGATCATCGGAATACCCCGGCACCTCCGCATAAAGCCTATATACAATGGCCGTAGACGTACTCTTAGGTCTCCAGTGGGGAGACGAAGGCAAAGGCAAGATCGTTGATGTTCTTGCGCCTCAATACGACATTATCGCCCGCTTTCAGGGCGGCCCTAATGCCGGGCATACACTCATTTTCGACGGCAAAAAATTCGTGCTTCATACGGTGCCTTCGGGCATCTTTCGGCCTGGGCTTAAGAACATCATCGGCAACGGTGTAGTGATTGATCCCATCACGTTAAGCAAGGAACTGGACAAGCTTGATGAAGCTGGGGTCGACTACGCCGGTCGCCTCTTCGTAGCCCGTAAGGCCCACCTTATCCTGCCGAGCCACCGCTTGCTTGATGCTGCTCGTGAAAACGCTAAGGGTGACCGCAAGATCGGCTCGACGCTCAAGGGCATTGGACCAACGTACATGGACAAGACTGGCCGCAACGGTCTCCGCGTCGGTAACCTCGAAGCACCGGATTTTCGCGAACGCTACGAAGAACTGAAGGAGAAGCACAAGCAGTTGGTCGGCCTCTACCCATTCATCCAGTTTGACCTAGCCGCCGAAGAGGAAGCCTGGTTCATCGCTATTGAACGGCTGAAAAGTCTGGAAATCGTTGATGGTGAGTACTGGATCAACGACGCCATCAAGCGCGGCGATAAAATTCTAGCTGAAGGTGCCCAGGGGTCTATGCTCGACATCGACTTCGGCACCTACCCCTTTGTCACCAGCTCCAACACGATCACCGCCGGTGTTTGTACCGGACTGGGCATTGCACCGCAGCAAATCGGTGAGGTGATCGGTATCACCAAAGCTTACTGTACTCGTGTAGGTAGTGGTCCATTCCCTACGGAACTGCTTGGTGAAACCGGCGAGTTTCTGCGTAAGGAAGGCCACGAATTTGGGGCTACCACCGGTCGGCCTCGACGTTGCGGCTGGATCGATCTGGTCCAGCTCCGCTACACCATCATGCTCAGCGGTGTAACCCAACTTGTCGTCACTAAGGTCGATGTGCTCAATAATTTTGAGACGCTCCAAGCTGCCGATGCCTACGATGTGGAAGGTACGATTACCAAGAGCCTTCCTTTTGATCTGGTGCACGAAAACTACAAGCCAGTCTATACCTCTGTTCCTGGCTGGAACACCAACCTCACCAGTGTGAAGGAGGAGACCAACCTGCCGGCTGCTTGTATCGACTTTGTCAAGTTCCTTGAAGAGAAGCTTGGGACACGGGTGAGTATGGTTTCTACCGGCCCTGATCGGGAAGAACTGGTGAGTCGTTAGGTTGGGGAGTCACTGAGTTGCGGCCGCAGGTACCGTTCGCGGCGCTGCGCTTGCTTACCTTTGAGCAATACGTTGCGCCTGTAATATGCGGTAGCGTATCATATTTGCCCGTGCGGTAGCAACTTAGTGACGCACTAATTTGCCAATTAACTCTTTATGAAAGCATACATCCTAACAATAGGCGATGAAATTCTTATCGGCCAGGTAACCGACACCAATGCCACTTTCATGGCCGAAGCACTCAACGTGGAAGGCTTTGAAACCGTGGAGCACCTTAGTGTTGCTGATACGCGGGACGGGATCCGGGACGGCCTCGACCGGGCCCTCGCGGTAGCGGATGTAGTGCTGATGACCGGAGGCCTCGGGCCAACCAAAGACGACATTACCAAGAAGGTACTGGCTGAATACGTTGGCACCGAACTGGTTTTTCATCAAGAGACTTGGGAACGGCTGGCTAAACTGTATGCTCGCTTCGGAGGGGAAGCAGGGCCGCAGCATCGTGTTCAGTGTGACCTTCCCGCTGCGGCGACCGTTATTGCCAATAAGGTCGGTACCGCGCCGGGAATGTGGCTCGAGCACGAAGGCAAAATTATCGTCTCTATGCCCGGAGTTCCTTACGAGATGCAGTATTTGGTCGAGAATGAGGTCATTCCCCGCCTGGTAGCTGGTAACGTAAGCCAAAACCGTCAACGATCCCTGACGATTCTTACCGCCGGAATAGGCGAATCTACCCTCGCTGAAACTATTGAGGAGGTAGAAGACGCGCTGCCTCATCACGTATCCCTTGCTTATCTACCTAATTTGGGCACCGTGCGTTTGCGCCTAACCACCCGTGGCACCGACGAGGCCGCTATGCAGGCGGAGTTGAAAAAGTACAAGGAAGAAATCGAAGCCATCATCGGCGAGTATGTGTATGGCTACGGCAAGGAAGACCTTTCGCTGGCGGTGCAGCGCCGAATGCAAAAAAAGCACCTCACCTTATCGACGGCCGAAAGCTGCACGGGTGGAGCTATCGCCGGTATGATCACCGGCCATCCTGGCTCCAGCGGTCACTTTCGTGGAAGTGTGGTCGCCTACGATAACGAGGTGAAGAATATATTGCTCGGCGTGCCTGAAGAACTGTTCGTTCAGCACGGAGCCGTCAGTAAACAGGTGGTAGAAGCCATGGCAAAGAACGTACGCCTAGCTTTGAAAACAGATTATTCTATCGCTACCTCTGGCGTTGCCGGCCCCGGCGGCGGCACTGAAGAAAAACCCGTCGGTACCATCTGGATCGCCGTTGCTGGGCCTGATGGTGTACGCTCCCGACTCTTGAGCTCAGGCAAAGACCGTAAGCGGAACATCACCTTTACCGTATACCAAGCGCTGAATATGCTGCGGCTGCAGTTGGATAACGAATAGCGGTGTAATAGGCTCGTACGCTCTGACTTTTTGAAGTGCCGCGTTCGCGCAGCGAACGACTGAATTCAAAATAGCTTTGAACGACTAAGGCCACTATACATTACGTACCTTCCCCAGAAACTAACCTTACGCATGCGCTTTACCGTACTTTTCTCCTTTCTCTGCCTAACCCTCATTCTGGGATGTAACAAAAAAATTAGTACCTCCGCTTCAACATCTACCTCCGAGACGGCTAATAATGGAGTGACCAAAATAGTCGCCTTCAATGAAGTAGCAAGCCTGGCGCCCGGAGAGACCGCTAGGGTTGAGAAAACGAAGGCGGCAGTGACCTTTCTCGATGTTGCGTCCGATAGCCGGTGCCCGCGGAACGTAAACTGTATTACCGAAGGAGAAGCCTTCGTGATGGTTTCGGTCGGTGGCGGAGCGCCGCAAAAAGTACGGATCGACGTAGGCCTCAAACGCATCAGCCGCCTCGGCATGGAGGGAGCGACGGTAGAATTTCTTAGCCTTAATCCCTACCCGGAAGCAGGGGTAAAGATTGACCCGGCCGACCGCCGTCTGGGGGTTCGCATCATCAAGTCTTCTAAAATGTAGCGTAGCAGCCAGTAATTTATAACGCACACCACAAGGCACTACGCACTACCTTCTACTAGCTAGCACCGCTATGTTCTTTCCCATCGGAGACGACCCGGTACATCAGGGCTACACACCGTGTTTTACTTACGGCTTCATTACGCGGTGCCTAGTCTTTTTATTCTTGCGAAGAAGCAGCAAGTTTGCGTAGTACCCGCCAATAATTAGCGTGCTCTAACCGCAGCACCCGCTCGGCGATTTGCTCCGGCGTATCTTCCGCATCGAGACGGACGGCGGCCTGGAAAACGTAATCACCCTCATCGTAGGCTTCGTTAACGTAGTGGATGGTAATCCCGCTTTCCGTCTCCCCGTTGGCCTTTACGGCTCGGTGGACGTTGGGGCCGTACATTCCCTTGCCTCCGTAGGCTGGTAGCAGGGCCGGATGAATATTTAGCATCCGGTTGGGAAAGGCTTTTATCAGGTAAGGCGGCACGAGCCAGAGGAAACCGGCCAAAGCGATGAAGTCTACGTCGAAGGACTTAAGATCAGCTAGTAACTCTTCCGATTGGTAAAAGGCGTCGCGCTTTACGACCAGCGTCGGAACGTCGCGCTCGGCGGCTATCATCAGCGCTCCAGCCGTCGCTTTGTTGCTGATCAGGAGGACCACCGCAATGCCGTATTCCGGATGCGCATGGAAACGGTCGATGATGATACGGGCGTTGGAGCCGCCGCCGGATACGAAGATTGCTAGGTTCATTTGCAAGAAAATATGGACGCAAAGATGGGGTTTTTAACGAGTTCTATCGCTAAGGAAAGCCTCGTCCCGTCTTTTTCATTGCACCTGCGTTCGCGCCTAAAAAGTATTCCTTTAGTCTTTCTGGGCAGTCACCTTCACCCGCACCGACTTGCTAATAGGCGTATTACTCTTTCGCGCTGTTCGCGTAATCGGCACCAGCGTATTCGCCTCAGGAAAGTAAGTAGCGATATTCCCGGAAGGAATAGAATATGGCACCACCTGGAAAAGGCGGGCGTGGCGCACCTCCCCGTCGTATTCACTTGACATGTCTACTTTTTGTCCGCTTTTGAGGCCTGCCTTCTTCATGTCTGCCTCGTTCATCATCACTACGCGGCGCTCATTATGGATGCCGCGGTACCGATCGTGCATGCCGTAGATGGTGGTATTGTACTGGTCGTGACTGCGGACAGTCATCATCAGGTATTCGTCGGCTTCCAGCTTGTGGGAGCTGAGGGGGGAGACGGTGAAGTGTGCCTTGCCGTCGTCTGTTCCAAAGTTGCGGTTGCGCGGTCCGTTGGGCAGGTAGAACCCGCCGGGCTCGCGGACCCTTTCGTTATAGCGTTCGAAACCCGTCACGCAGCTGGCGATGGCGTCGCGGATGCTGTCGTAGTCGTTGGCCATGGCTGCCCAGTCAACGGTACTTTTGTCGCCGAGGGTGGCGGCTGCTACGCCACAGATGATGGAGACTTCGCTACGTAGATGTGGACTCTTAGGGTTCAGTACGCCCTTGCTCATCTGGACGACGCCCATTGAGTTTTCACAGCTTACGAACTGCTCTCCGTTAGCGCGGATGTCTTTTTCCGTACGGCCGAGACAGGGCAGAATTAGCGCTTTTTTGCCGTGGACAACGTGGCTCCGGTTCGGCTTGGTGCTAATTTGAACGGTGAGGTTGCACTGCCGCAGGCCTTCCGCTGTGTACGATGTATCCGGGGTAGCGGAGATGAAGTTTCCGCCGAGGGCGAAAAAGACTTTTACGGTGCCCGCGTGCATCGCTTTGATGCTGTTTACAACGTCGAAGCCATCTTCCTTTGG
>Ga0136553_1000139_pt1 | contig 26049 bp, 24 predicted proteins | sample AntRauTorckE5430_FD_101384 | JGI IMG/M metagenome (GOLD analysis project Ga0136553, IMG submission 101384) | Saline lake microbial communities from Rauer Islands, Antarctica - Metagenome Torckler E5 #430 | ecosystem: Environmental > Aquatic > Non-marine Saline and Alkaline > Saline | place... | reverse complement strand
TAAGCAGGTTAGTCCGTAAGTCGCTCAGCTTCTCGAAGAAGGTAGAAAATCATATCGCTGCAATTGGTTATTTTTTTTGGCAACGAAATTTAGAGAATCACCATTACATTTGATACACCTCCTACATTTGATACACTGCCACATCTTTAAGTATGCTTCGTTTACCGTCATAGTCTCAGTCCGTAATATGGGTTTTTTAAGACTTTTTCCCGTCTCGTATGGATCAAGGCTTAACTTCTGTTATGCACTACTATTTGTTGTTCTGGGAGCCGTACAATTTGCAACTTCCTGCAAGCGGCTAATTTACCCGGCGACAAGAAACCCCACAAGTGTCACCGCTTTTTAAGCCGAGACAAATGGAGCGCGCTAAGTGACCCGTACTGACGGCTCTTTGCCCTTCCTGCCGGTTTTGGGAAAGACGGACTCAACCCCGCAGCCATAAAAGTCTTATGACCTGGGCCGTGCAAATCTTGGTATGGCTAGCCCGTGCCACGAAAGATCTAAACCGCGAGATCTTTCTGGTTGGAGGCGGCTCCTACGCTACTTTCAGCCTGATGGGTAAAGCTGTTGACTGGGGAGTTAGCTTGATCGTGAGAATGAAGATCAATAACCGGCTGTATCATCGTCTACCACCGGCTGTACCGGGTAAAAAAGGACGAAATCCCAAGAAAAAAAGCGGATTTTGGGGATGAAACGCCATCTTACCGATCGCCAGATAAAGTGGAAGCCAGTCACTTTTTAGAGTGGTACGGAGGCAAGGAAATGGAGATGCTCATCACTTCCGGTACCTCGATTTGGACAAGCGGTGAATAGGGGGAACTCGTCTGGATCGAGTGGGTACTTCCTCAAGGACTCCAACGGTAAACTGGATAACATCTTGCTGGCCTATGCCGACTTGGAAGCAACCATAGAGGACATCGTTCGTTTCTTTGTCCGTCGTTGGCAGGTCGAAGTCCCCTTCGCGGAACTCCGTCGCCATCTTGGGGTGGAAACGCAGCGCTAATGGTCGGACTTCGCAATAGAACGAAGCACACCATTACTCATGGGCCTTTTCTCAATCGTCTGCTTGCTGGTCAAGCCACCATTCGAAGCGGGAAAATAGAAGCTGGAGCAACTGGTACGAAAAGTATGCCCATATCCTTTCCGATGTTTTGAAGGCTGTACGTCAGTGTAGCATAAGGGATATCAGTAATTGTACAGCAAGGGGTGAAAAGGACCTTGTGAAAAAATTAAAAGCTAAAATTCGCTACTTTGAGTAACTACTGGCCTTAGCCGTTTCTTGACAGCCGACGAAATGGCTAAAGTCCAGCTAAGAAGCTCAGGATTATCCCATTTCAAAGCCATCTCAACAACTATAGCAAGTCGTTCCAAAAGCTTATTGCTTATAGTTTAAGCGTAACACAAGCACGCTAAAAATTCTCCAAACGAACTTTTTTCTTAGTCAGACTTATTAAAGCCAACCCAAAATACACAATAACCTTCCCTAAAACAAAAACGCCACCTTCCAAACAAATGGAAGGTGGCGCTATAAGAAGTGGGTAGTGAGGGGCTTGTAGACACTTTGCAACAATTTGATTGTTAGTGATTTATGGACTTACTTAGAAATAGCGCAACTGGCTACTGCGAGAAATGGGCCATTCCGATCGGAACGAGGCCACACAAAGTAAAACAAGGCAACAGCAAATAGAGCGTTTCATCGCCGACGATAAAAGCTCAGCAGTTGGAGACGTATCACAAAACGTGCGGCGGGAGAGGTCGCCGCAGCAAGTGCGGTACGGAGCCGAATAACGTCGGCCAGGTCCTGAGATTTCAAGTATTGTTTGTTTTTTTGCGGCGGGACAGAATGTAAAACAAACTATTTGTTCTTTAATTCGCAAGATTTTAAACATATTTATATTTCTATAAAGAGAAACAATAAATTGATAATCAATGTATTACGTTAAAAAAAGGCTCAGAGCAGGCTTTGTGGGTGACTACAATTTGTTTGACAATTGTCAGATAATCTTCACTTACGGATAAAGTCTATCGGAAATGATTGTACCTTTATCGTAATGTTTAATGGCATAATGAGTGCGTTTTGACGTCACTTAAACACATAAAGCAAACTTAAAAGTTTAGAATGTCCCTTGTAGAACGTACATTTGTAGTCGGAGAAGGAGAAAACTTGTACGGTGTACGGTTCCAAAATGAGTCGTACGAAAATGCTAATGAGCATGAATACACCAAGTATATTCGTCTTTGGGATGATCCAGATTATCTCGTGGATATTTTTGAAAAACATCGATCTAAGTTACAGTCTGGCTTCTTTAAAGACAGCTCGTGCGAAGATTTTCTATTTCAAACTGAAAGAGATGCAGCAAACCTATTTTCAAGAGTCTATCGTGCAGCAAGTGCCCCGACAACAGAAGCATTGCGAAGGCTATTCAAGCGACTTGATAATACTGATGAAGCAACTAACCCACAGAACTATCCGTTACTAAAAGTAAAAGGGCCTGAAGAAAAGTCCTGGTTAAGGCTTTATGGTTTGCGAACTAAGGATGATTTATACATCATAACAGGAGGCGCCATCAAACTGACACACAAAATGAAAGAGGATGATCATCTTCAGCTTCAATTAGAGCGAATGAAAAGCGTTCGAAAGTACCTTAGCAGACTATATAGAGAAGACCGGCACGCCGAATTCTTCTCATTGACGGCATAAAATCGACACTTTACCATGGCAATTAACACTTTCAAAAATCAGCTTTTACGTAGTAGCGAGAAGGACGAACAATGGGAGTCTTTAGCAGATGAGCGTATTAGCAAAGGAAAACTTCATCGACGAGGCTTCCAGGTGGCGACCAAAGTTCTTCTTTATTTGAGAAAAAATAATCTAAGCAAGGCTTGGTTAGCTGAGCAAATGGGCGTTTCCGCCCAACATGTTGGTAAACTGTTGAAAGGGCGTAGTAATATGACCCTTGAAACAGTTACCAAATTTGAGGACGCTACAGGACTAGTTCTTTTAGTCGTTCCACAAGCCCCTGCTAAACCCAAGAAAGCGCTTTCTAGAAAGAAGACTGTGTTTACTGGATCGGTAAAATTCATAGCCGCTTACACAACCGTTGCTCCAAAGCAACAACTTCAGACATGTGCTTAATCATAGCTAAAAAAGATAATCAGTTTAATCGATGAGTGATAAACCACTAGAGTTCCTCCTATATGGAATTCAATCTATCCAGTTTGCGGTTTTCCCTGAACTAGGGACAACTCAGGATGTTGAAAACATAAGAATGGATCTTGCATTTGATGTGACCCCTAATGAAAGATGCATTGATGTATTACCTCTTCTAAGATTAGAAAAAAAAGGAGGCGAAATTTTAGTCATCATCGAAGTAAGGGTATCTTTCAAAATAAGCCGAGATGATTGGCCGAGATTACTTGACGATGATAATATTATTAGAATACCGAAACCGCTCGCACAGCATCTTGGCGTCATTGCCGTAGGTACGGGTAGGGGAGTTCTTTACGAAAAAGTTCAAGCCTTTCCTCGACTAAAGGAATTAATATGGCCTCTGATAGATTTGACAAGCATTGTGAAATCCGATGTCATTATTGATTTTTCTGAAGAGGAGTAGTATACTGAATACGAAAAAGACATTGATGATTTTCTGTATGAGAAAGCCCCGGCCGCTTGGTTGCGATCGGGGCTTTCTTATAAGTAGTCGGTAGAGGTTAATGAGACTTGTTGCCCCGGCTTAATCGTCTGCCTAGTAGTTTTAACCTGACACCCTCAATCATTTTTATCTCAGTTGCACCCAGTCCAAGGTGTTTTTTTAAGATGATCCGGTTGGTAACAGGTAGGATATCGGATATCTTCTTTCCTGACCTGAACATATAGTCTATCTCAGGTAACAGCGCGGCGTGATCCTCATTGTAAGGCACTAAGATACTTTCAGCCTCATTAGGCATCAGCTCCAGTACTCCTCCGCCGTGAGACCGCCCCTTGAGCTCTGCAAAAGCAAGTGAGAGAGAATTGTAGTAGCTGCCGGTGAGAGAGTCGAGAGAGTACCCGTCCCTCATCCACACTCTGTGCATCGTATCTGTTGTGTGCGCTGGTATGTCGTTTCTGATGAGGCGCGGGAAGATGTTGTTCCTTCGGATGAATAGGCCGTCTGATATTCTTGTTGATGGTACAATGTGCCATTCGTCCCGGATACGGCATTTATAACCCAAGTGGTAGGAGTGGTTTTCTTCAGCATCCTTTATGTAGCGTTTTGCACCTGCGTTCAAGGAACTAAATTGAGGGAACTTCAAAAAATAAGCCCTGGCACCTTTGTCTACATTTTGATCCCAATCCTTATCTGTCATCACTATGCTAGGAACTTGTACGCTCCGCCCTACCATAGGAAAGGCGTAGTCCCACAGATTATATTCTTCAACCGTTTGATGAGTAACGGTGAAAAACGGATTAGCGCCGGTAGTTATTCCGACTTCAATTTTACAAGCTTTCCGCAGAGGAAAACACCCTTCAAGTTGCTCAATCTTTTTGATCAACTTGATTTCTTCCTGGTTCAAAAAGTAGTGTGTCCATTTAGCCTCTGCAATCTGAATGTTTTTTGAAGGCTTGAGGAGCTTCTTTGGATTAAATTTCTGAAGTTCATTCAGGTCTGCTAATTCGTAGTGATCAATCTTTGGCTTGCCTTCTCCTTTCTTGTCACAGAACAAAAGGACAACTTCTTGTTGAATGTCTTCAAAAACCAATGTTTTAAAGGTTATTATGTTGATCTTCTTGTACTCTTTTATCAAGTATGATCTTAGTCTTTTAGCGTATCCCACCTGTAGGAGTTCTGCAGGCAAGACAAAAGCTATTTTCCCCTCAGGTTTGAGTAAGAGAGTAGAGCCAACGACAAAAGAAACCCAGGCATTCATCAACTTGGAATACTGAAGGCCAGCTCTCTCCAATATCGTTTTTGCTTCCTCTTGCTGATCTCGGTCAAAGTATTGATACCTGATGTAAGGAGGGTTTCCCACCACCGCATCAAAGCGTTGTTTTGTAGTATTACAGAACCGGTGAAAGTCCTCGTTGATGATATGAAAGCCTTCTGGACTACGCTTCAATGCTTTTTTATACTCTCCTGGATCGAACTCCACACCGGTTACAGAAGTAAATTTATCAGGGTCGAACGCGTTCAGAAAGTTGCCGTCTCCACAACTAGGCTCCAGTATATCACCGTTTACGGATGCTACTTTTAACCAGGAGTTTATAAACTTTACAATCGGCTCAGGGGTGTAGAAACCTCCTCGTAGCTTCTCTTTAGTCGCGTTGGCTATTAACTCCATTAGATTGATTTTTCGCAAACTAAACAAAAAAACTGAAGACTAGAAAATATTCAACACGAAATCTTCGTCCGGTAGGCTGGAATCGAACAATTGAAGCGTTTTTTCTCTCAAATCATTCTCCGTGATAATGTTTACAGCCCCGCTCCAGCTGATTGATGTTGTGTAGTTGCCTTGGTCTGCAACTCCCGCCGGATTGTGAGTGATGCCCAAACCATGAACACCTTTGTCATCACCAAATATGATGATCCGAAAATTTGCTGTCGCATCTTCTTTGTTTTCGTGCTCTCTTCTAATCCAGTTTAGCTCTCTGAAAATATCGTAGCGAAAATATCTTGTTTGGTCAATGTTGTGGCCTGCCTGTACTAACTTTAAACGGCCGGTAGTGTTTGTTCCGGGCTTTGTATATGCTACATCCGATCCGGGTAAATTTGCTTTTTCCCATAAAGGAGCCGAAGGCCTAGCTTCAGGATTAGTCTCCGGTACAAGAGCCATCTCTGCCGGCGCTTCGGCTGGGGTGGCTTCACGGGCTAGAGACGTATTGCTTCGCCGGTTTCTAGGGTATTCCCTAAAATGCTTTCTGGTGAGTTTCGGAAAGAGGTCTTTAATTCGATCTATGAACCCTTGGTTAGAAGCTTGTTCATTGCTACGCTCATAAACAGCACGTTCCGGGACAACTCCCGAACCGGAGAGGTCTGCCAACAAAGCTTCAGTAAGCGGCTTCACGTTATCTGATGTCGCGTCGAAGATGTCATGGTAAAACTCCTGAATACCTTTCATAAATGCTTCTCCCTCAGGATCACCATTACTGAATTCAACCATCACGGAATTCTCCAAATTATTGGCCAGGCCGTCTAAGGTGAGGTTTGATGAACCAATGATTATCCTGGACCCCCCTGGCCCTTCAAAAAAGTAGCACTTCGGATGAAAGATGGTATTGCTATGCCAATGAACTACATAACTAGGGAAATTGAAAGAAAGTAATTTCCGTAAAGCACTAAGAGGGGTTGCTTTTTGATCTACGCCCACGAAAATTTTCATCTCTCCGGTTTCCAAGAAGATGTTAATCTCGGGACCAAGAGACTCTAGAGCCGCCTGAGATACGAATGCACTTAACCAGGTAGACTGATTAAAACGCTCGTCTTTCAAACTCTCCCTTAATAATGAGTGAACTGAGCGCTGGTTGTCATTGCTGTAGCCTTGTCCCAAAAAGGTGGTAGTCATTCTATGTTTGGTTTATCAATCAATCCCCAGCTCCTTAGCAAGTCCAGGATCACTTCGTTTCAACGCCATCTCAATAACCTTAACCCGCTGCTCCAAAAGCTCATTCATCCGGACAAGCGTCTCATCCGTAGAAGCCTTATCCTCTCCCTCAGCTCCAAACGGACGACCGGTTTCTTGGGTCAAATCTTTGAGTAGGAGGTCATCTATATTGATGTTGAAGAGCCTTGCAATTTCAATTATCCCTTCCAGTTTTGGAAACGACTTTCCCTTCATGTAAGCCCCTACTTGCGTCGGAGTGATATTTAACCTCTCTGCGAGGTCAACATTTTTCCACCTCGACTTATCGGCTAAGTACTTGATGTTTTGAGTGAAATACATTTAAGTAAGCTAAATATGAAATATTAAACCATTTTAATGGGTTTAAATCTTTTTTTTAAGAGATTGCATCTCTTAAATTTGCACTGCAAGATTGACAATAACAACCCAAAAGTATAACATCAGTACCATAAATTTGAACAAATCGCCCCAAAACATTGCACCGGGGCGAACGGTCATCCTCATGTTCAGGCTGAAGGGTACGCTAAATTCATTGCCATGTTTCCCAAACCAAAAGCAAAACAACTGGTAAAGGCTACGCTCGACCGCTTCGTCGAGGGCCGGTTGGCCGAACTGGAACTTACCCGTACCGATCTCGTCACGAAAATGAGCGCGACGATCGATATGAACATCACCCGTCTCACCCGCCGCATCAACGACCCGCGTAAATTCAATGCCCCCGAACTCTCCGCTTTAGTGGAAGCCCTGGAGCTAAAAGATTGGTACACGGATATCGTCGTCAACTTTGGCGCGGGCATCGATGGCTGTACCGTTGCTGAGTTTGATACCCTTCTCCATCCTGGTGGTTACCAGCTGGGGCGTGTTCATGTAAGTGAGGCTGCATAATGGGTGCCGCTATATCCACTACCCTACCCCCCGTCGGCACGGACTCCATTACGGAACTCACCCGGGCCATGTACAAGCTGCTAGAAGAGCAACGGCAGCTACGCGAAGTTCAGGAAGAAACGAACCGCCTTCTTCGGAAGGAATTCGAGCCGGACCCCGGCGCTGAGTTCATTGATGGCCACGACGCCGCGGCCATCTTCGGGCGGCCCCGGGTGAAGAGCAACAACCACCTGCGCTGCCTCAAGCACGTTTGCGACCGCTTCGGCCTGGAGCCCATCAAGCGCAAACCCTGGCTTTTCCGTCGTGCGGACGTACTGCACATGGCCGAGCGTATCCGTAGGGAAGACCTCTATGTCCCGACGAAGTAGCGCCCCCGCCTTCCCTTGCTTTTTAGCCTTCTCATTGCACCGGCGTTCAGCGCCCTCCTAATCTTTCTTATGAAGTTCATCAATCAGGACAACCTTGCCCTCATCAGACCCATGCAAGTGGTAACTGGTGAACGGATCAGCTATTATTCGCCGGTGCCGATTGTGGAGGGCATTATCCTCTACTCCGTCACGCCGGAGCGCACGATACTCTTTCGTACTGGAAAAACAACGTGCACGAAGCTACGCCGGGCCATAATGGTTTTTCATGTTGCCCCGCTTATCCGCTACACCATAACCATCTACCTGCAGGAAATCAACAACGGCCCCGAGCGCGATAAAGCCCTGGAAGAACTGATCGCCCTGGAGGCTCTACCCTACTAAAGAATTTTCCTCTAAGCGTTTCAAGTTTTCCATAGGGATAGAGCCCCCGGCGTACGAGCTGGGGGCATTTGCCGGGCCTTCACGGAGGAGGCTTGTGGGGTTCGATTCCCTTCCCTGGCTCTAAGTTTTTATTCGTGAGAGAATTCAGCGGGGCGGCCAATACTACCGCCCTGCCTTTTCTCTCGCACTTATTCGACCTCAGCAGCGGGGCCATTCATGGCCCGGCTTATACATACCCGGCCGGGCTTCGGTCCGGTCGGGTTATAGACTAATTCATTGCAAATCTTACACACAACATGATCGTAATACACCCCGCGAAAAGCTACATCCTGATGGAGACGGTTTTCGATAAGCAGAACGACGGCAGGCCGATGGGCGAAAAGCTGAAAGGCTCCCACATCGAGACGATGAAGCTGCTGGTACGTTTGCTGCGCAAAGAGATCGGCAACTTCCAGGTGTTCGGCCGCAAGGCTGGCCCCGATGGTTACAACCTCCGGAGCCTCCGCACCAATACGGTGCAGCTGGCCAAGATGATGAGGTGTTCGGAGCGTACCATCCGCAACCGCCTGGGGCGTCTGGCGACCTTCCAGTGGATTAAAAAGATCTTCCACGGCTCCAATGCTGCCTTCGAGGTTTACATCAATCTCGACCTCCTACACCTGCAAGAAACGACGGCTTGCCACTCCAACAGCGTCACCACGATTTTCGCCAATCCCCTGGCCTCTATGCGGCAATTTTTACCGGATACCCTATCACGGGTACCCAGTCAGGATACCAAAGAAGAGAATGAATATAGCGGATTGCCTTCCGGCACCGACGCTGCGACGACTGCGTCAGCCGCGCCGGCACCTAACGGCACTCAGCAGCAGCAGGGCACCTCAACGGGTTACCACCCCAGCAGCGAAACCCCTGCCGGTAAAGAGCAAGTTACCGGCCCATCAAAAAAAGTTCCGCGAAAAAAAGTTTCCCCCCCGCCAAAAGGTACTGCTTCAAAGTAGCCTCAAATTTCCATCCCCCCAGCTGCATAATCTCACTAAGCGGCACGCCGGACAATAGAAGATTAGTCGCTGCACACCTACGGGCCGTGTGTGTAGTCACCAGGGAAGACTTAGGAATATTTCCAGCACCAGGCCCGGCCATGTTCGCCAGGATACCAGCCATGGCCGCTACCGTCTTCAATTTCCGGTTAGCCTCCTGGTTAGTATCTCCAGAGAGATCATAGTTATGCTTCCTGATCAAATCCAGCGCCGCCGGTTTGATCGGCACGAAACTCACCGTATCCGTTTTCTCCGCGACGTTCTTATAAAAATACTGATCACCTTGCCGACTGATCCCCGCCTCACTGATCCGGAGGCTGTCACCAAACCGTAGTATCATATAGTAGGACACCAGGAAACGGTCGCGCTCTTTCTCTAGTCTGGGCATAGCGGAAAGGTCGAGAGTTGCCATAGCGTCAACCTCATCGTTGCTCAGGTAAATCTCATCGTTTGGCCGCACGCGCTCAGCCTTGAAAGTTTTGGCTTTGAAGGCGATGTTGGTGTGCAGCTCCCGATCGAGGCCGAGCTGCATGAACTTTTTAAGATGCTTGACGTGGTTGGCCACTCCGGAGCGGCGGGTTCCCGCCTCCCTGATGTACTTGGGGAAGTCGGCGTAAAACGGGAGGTCGATATCGTTGAAGCTGATATCGCGCAGCTTTCGCGCTGCGGCATACTCCCTGGGCTTGTTCCGGTGGCTAATAAACTTCTTCCAGGTGCCGGGCTTCAGGTCTTCGCGACCTGCACGGCAGTCTTTCACGTAGGTGGCCACGAACTGGATGAAGGAGGAGTTTACGCCGATGACCTTTCCTTTCTCTTCGGTCTCCAGGCGTGCGAGTATGATGTTGATCTCGTTGGCCAACGGCGCGGAGCGCTTCAACCGGCCCCGGCGATCGTCCCAATCTTTGGGTAGGGCGTGGAACTCAGTCTTGAAGTATTTTTTCTTCCCTCCAGACTGAATGTAGAGCTTGATGTTACAAGTCCCGTCTTTCCGGGCTTGATGTTTCTATAGGGTGCCGCGGACAGTCATTCTCAGAAACATAGCCCAAATAGAAGCATTTAGGAGCAGTAAGAAACAAATAGTTTGACGATATCCGGGCGTAAAAAAGCCCGCATCCCAGTTTTCACTAGAGATGCGGGCCAAAGAGAAACAAACTGTTGTTTGTTATGTGGGTAGTGAGGGGCTCGAACCCCCGACCCCCTCGGTGTAAACGAGGTGCTCTAAACCAACTGAGCTAACCACCCTTCTTTAAGGGACCGCAAAGATAGCATTATACCCTTTACATGTGCAAGTTCTGAGTAAAAAAATATCAAAATATAGAATGCGGCCAACTCTGGAATGCTTGAGATTACCTGATTAGTTGTACCAACCAGCCAAAGCCTCGGAGGGACGCCTTGCGTAACGAGGGGTGGAGCAAGATGGTGATAGCCATCCGCGCAACCCCCCGGGTACAAACTTCGTTAAAACAACATATCTTAGCCTCTAAACAAAGTAAGCCCCTCTCGACCATGCTAACAACAGACGTTTTAATCATCGGTTCCGGCATCGCCGGGCTTAGCACCGGCATCAAACTGGCCATTCTCCGGCCCGATCTCAAGATCGACGTGCTCACCAAAGTTAACGAACGGGAGAGCAACACCAGCTACGCCCAGGGTGGAGTAGCCGCCGTTTGGGACCACGGCTCCGACAACTACGAAAAACACATCGCCGATACGCTCGACGCGGGAGCGGGGCTATGCGACGAAAACATCGTCCGCATCGTCGTTGAAGAAGGACCTACCCGCGTCGAAGAAATTATCGAATGGGGTACTCGCTTCGATACTGACCAGTTCAAGAAATATGACCTTGGCCGCGAGGGCGGTCATTCCGAAAACCGGATACTCCACTACAAAGACCTCACCGGTTGGGAGATCCAACGTGCGCTCAGCGCCAAGGCGGCAACGCTTGACAACTTGGTCGTTCATGAGCATTTCTTCGCTCTTGACCTTCTCACCCAGCACCACGTCGGTTATACCATCACTCGGCTAACGCCCAACATTGAGTGCTACGGTTGCTATGTCCTCAATCGGAAGACGGGAGAGATCGACCACATTCTGGCCCGCAACACCGTTCTAGCCGCCGGCGGTAACGGACAGATCTACCGCAGCACCACCAACCCCATAATCGCAACGGGAGACGGCATCGCCATGGCCTACCGCGCCAAGGTGCAACTGGAAAATGTGGAGTTCGTGCAGTTCCACCCCACGGCGCTGTATAATCCCGGGCTCGATCCTCAGGCCTTTCTCGTCAGCGAAGCCGTTCGTGGCGAGGGAGCGATCCTGAAGCGGCCCGACGGCACGGAGTTCATGCACGACTACGATTCCCGCGGCTCCCTCGCGCCGCGCGACATTGTCGCCCGCGCCATCGATAATGAAATGAAGCTCGCCGGTCTTGAATTTATGTGTCTCGACTGTACCCATATCGACGCAGAACACTTCCTGAAGCATTTCCCTACTATTCACAAAAAGTGCCTCAGCATCGGTATTGATCCGGCTAAAGACCTCATCCCGGTCTGCCCCGCCTGTCACTATATGTGCGGCGGTGTCAAAGTGGATGAGTACGGTAATTCTTCGGTAAGCCGCCTCTATGCCTGCGGGGAATGTACCAGCACCGGCCTCCACGGCGCTAACCGTCTGGCCAGTAACAGTCTGCTCGAAGCCCTCGTCTTCGGCCACCGCATCGCGCACGCCATCGCCGCCAATGTGGACAATACTTCCCTGCGCGAAGATATCCCTCGCTGGAACCGGACCGCCACGGCCAAGCCGAAGGAGCAGGTACTCATCACGCAGAGCACGAAAGAACTGAAGGAGGTGATGTCCAGTTACGTAGGCATTGTTCGCAGCGACGTCCGCCTGGAGCGCGCGCGCAAGCGTTTGGAACTCCTGTCTGACGAAACGGAAGACTTGTACAAGAATACTTTGGTCAGTATCCAGCTCTGTGAACTACGTAACCTGATTACCATTGGCTACTTAATTACCAAGGCCGCTAACCTCCGGCATGAGAGTCGGGGATTGCACTTTACTACGGATTATCCGGAGAAGGCGGATTTTGTGCAATACAGCGTACTTTAGAGGCAGAGGCTAGCAACTAGAGAACTAGTTGCTAGCCTCTAGCTAACAACCCCATATCCCGCACCAACATTCGCTTACGGTCAAACGTAAGGATGTTCTGGCGGCGGAGATCGTTGAGTACGGTATTGACCGTTTGGCGGCTCGTACCGGTCAGGTCAGCAATTTCTTTGTGGGTAAGCATATCGCGTACTTCCCGCTCGTAGCCGACGGTGCGGCCGCGGGTTTCAGCCAGCTGGTGCAGGAATTCGGTAATCCGGCAGCGGCTGGTCTTAAACATTAGATTTTCAAGCCGTTGCTCTAGCTTCAGGGTACGGTCACCGATAAGGCGCATAAAGAAAATTTGAACCTCGTTGCGTTCCCGCAGCATCTGCCCCAGGTCTTCTTTTTCAAGGACGCAGAGGGCCGTTTCTTCAAGGCTGTATGCGAAATCCCGGCGGGTTCCTTCGGAGATTAATGCGAGTTCGCCAAAGACTTCTCCGGGGGAAAGAATTGCCTTGGTCACTTCCTTACCGGACATGTCATAAGTACCAATTTTAATTCTGCCTTGAGTAATCAAGAATATTTTTTGGGCGGGCTCATCCGGTAGATAAACGTACTGATTGGGCTCAATGGAGAAGTGGGTGTCTTCCATGGCCAGGGTGTTGCCCATCTTTTTTGGGCAGAAGATATTCTGGAGATCGATGTTCTCTAAGTACCACAATTGCTGATTTGCCATAGCTCTTTGTAATTATCTTGTCACAGTAAGACAATTCAATTAGGTCGAGGGTTTTCGGCCAGGTCTAACGTTTTTATCACAAAAAGCGTGAAAGACGAATGTGGCGCGTACGCAGGATGCAAGGAAAGGTAAAAACACCGTTACCTAAGGAAGGCAGTAGTCATACTTTATTTGCCACCCTTCAACTCTCCCTGCCAGGCTTTCAGTTCGGCCATTTTACCATCAGCGGCTAGCCCTGCTTGTACGGCCCAGGTTTTTGGGTCTTGGGATTTGAATCGGGAGCCGGCGTCTTCCATAATTTCCCGGAGGCGCTCGGTGGAAGTATCGGCCAGGACTCCGAGGCTTCTGATGCCACTGGCTTTGAGGATGGATTCAATTTTTGGGCCAATGCCCTCCACGACTTTAAGGTTGTCTTCAGCGTCGTCCATCTTCGTACGGGAGGAGCTGTTGGCGAAAGTAAGCTCTCCTTCGTTTTCCCGTTGGTGGGCAGCTTCGCTCATGGCGAGGCCTCTAGCCTGGCCTACCCAGTCGTCGCGCTGGATGATGCCGGGGATGTAGCCGATGAGGTTGGTGTAGGTCACGATGTCAGCTTCCTTCCAGCTGGCGATCTGTTTGTAGCTGTAGATATCGGCTTCATTGAGTTTGCCCTGTAGGAAGGGACCGATGTTATCAATCAGCGTGAGGTCATCCGCCCCGGGCACTTCTTCGGAGGAAATGTTAGGTATATGGATGGAGGGCGTCGTTTGTACGATTACTTCGGTTGCTCCCTGCATTCCGGTCCGGGCACCTGACTCAGTAGTATCAGCACGGATGACGAGCGGCTCAGTTGAACCGGATAAATCCTGATTGACGACGGGTTGGTGGCTGGTGTACGGATTGGCTGGAGCTACGCCTCTCCGGGAAAGTATATCCCGGCTTTCATCGTTCATGGCACGGAGCTGGGCTTCCAGTTCCTGAAAACGGGTTTCGGAAGAGGCGATGTAAGCGTTGAGGTTCTCATTGCTCTCTTGCCCGCTCCCTGCACCTGCGCCATCGCCCAAAGGCAGTATGCCCCCGACGCTTGTCTCGGGAACTGCGCCCTGATTTATCATCGTAAGCACTACCGCATCAGCACGTTCTAGTAATTGTTCGTTTTGGGTCTTTAGCTCGGCCACCTGGTCGTTCAGCGCGTCGATCGTGCTGGCGTAGCTTTGGTTGGTAACGTTAAGTTCGTCGTTGATCTGGCGCAATTGTTCTACCTGCACGTCGCGCGAGGAAATTTCACCCTGTAAGCCCTGAATACGGTCCAGCGCATTGACCTTTTCACGGCTGACCGCCTCCAGTTCTTTAGCCAGGGCCTTTTGCTTCGCTTCGCCCGCCCGGTAGCGGGTTTCGAATTCGTCGCGGTCTTTGCGCAACAGCAACAACTCTTTTTTATACCTCCGGGTCGTGAGCCCCTGGATGATCCAACCAATGATCACACCAACGGCGAGGATCAGAATACCTAGAATAGCCAGCAAAATTTGCTCTTCGTTGGTAAGCGGACGGTTCTGGAAAAAGTCGCCGAGGAGGTTGAAGAAATCGTTCATGCGCTAGTGGTTTTCTCTTGCGGATTAAGGTAAGGTAATTTAGTGGGTAAGTACAAAGGTTGCGGGCAAAAGCAAAGCCGCAACGAATGATGTGAGCACTCACAATACAATATGCGGTAGCCTTAAAAAATCAACAGGCCAACAGACGAACTACAGCCCTTGATGTACATGCTTAAACTGTTCCCGAGTAGGCCGGTCGTACAGCTCAATCCACTTAGAAGAAATGGAGTTGTGGTGTGGGCCGAAGGTGTTGCGGCGTACTACAACTATACTAGCTTGGTCTCCGGACATTCCCTGAATTTCCCAGATGGCGTCCATGCGGTCAACGTTGCTATCGAGTTGGAGAAGGGGGTGTTTTTCATTGTAGGTAAGGTACCAGGCACCGGCGTGGGTTTGCTTGTCCCAATGCCCACCGCGGAAGGTTCCGTTGGGAAAACACTGTATCCACTGGCCGGTGGCGGCGACCTTCTGCGGGCGGCTGGCGCGGCTGTCGGCGTAGCCTTCCACTACCCAGTAACTCTTGCAGAGCGCCTGGGCTTCGAGGCGGTCCATGGGGGGTTCGATGGTCTGACCAAAGCCGCCTACGGAGGTTGTTTGGTTATCGAGCTCTCCTTCCGCCGGAATTTTGTGAATGTAGAGAGGGATGTGGCGGGCCGTATCCTGGTCTTTGCTGGCAACGAAGTCTTTCGTGGAGGCAAGCTCATCGGCCTGAACAGTACCGTCGCTGGGCTTGGGGTCGGTGCAGGAGGTAGCGCACAGGTAGAGCGCGAGGAGGATAAATAGATTTTTCATCATTCGTGGTCTTAATACTGAACAGGTAAAGATAATGAGCCGGAATTTAGCTGCGGTGTTGTTAACTACTCGTTGGGGAAACGTGCGGGGGCGGGGAGGCGAGTGAGACCGAGCGGCAGCGAGGAGTAAGGTGCCACACTTCTCGCCCTTAGAGGCCTCGAACAAAACGGAGCAACTTTCCCTCCTCCCACTGGTCTGCCATAAGCTGGTAGCCTACGGGCAGCGGACTGTCGGTTTCGACGGGGATGGCAATCGCAGGCAAGCCAGCGAGATTAGCGAGCACGGTGTATATATCGGCGAGGTAGTTCGCAACGGGGTCGTCGGTCTGATCACCGATGGGCCATGCCGGGGTGGGGCTTACGGGCATAAGGATGAAATCGTGCGCATCCAGGATGCCCTGGAGCTGGTCACGGATGAGGCGGCGGACCTTCTGGGCTTTGCCGTAATAAGCATCGTAATAGCCGCTGCTGAGTACGAAGGTGCCCAGTAAAATCCGTCGTTGCACCTCGGTGCCGAAGCCTTCGGTTCGGGACTTGGTGTAGGTTTCTTCCAAACTGTGGGCGTCTTTGGAGCGGTGGCCGTAGCGCATCCCGTCGAAGCGGCTCAGGTTGGAGCTGGCCTCGGCGGTGGTGAGCACGTAGTAGGCAGGTACGACGTAATCGAAGTAGGAGAATTTTACGGGGACCATGGCGTGGCCGGCGGCGCGGAAGCCTTGGACTGTTTTCTTCATCGCCAGCCGGATTTCTGGCGCGAGGGCTTCGCTTTCCATCAAGTCTTCGAAGTAGGCGATGCTTTGGGGCTTGCTATCAACGGGGTGTTCGCTGTAGGCGGGGAGTGCTTTATTAGGGGCGGTGGCGTCGTACCTATCCGCACCGGCGCTGAGCTCGAGGGCCAGGGCGATATCGTCCGGGTTACTTGCCAGGTAGCCGATCTGGTCGAAGCTCGACCCGTAGGCGATCAGCCCATGGCGGCTGATGCGGCCGTAGGTGGGCTTAAAGCCATAGATGCCGCAAAAGGAGGCGGGCTGGCGGACGGACCCGCCGGTGCTAGAACCCATGGCGAGGAGGCAGGTGCCGGCTTGAACGGAGACGGCCGCTCCGCCGGAGCTTCCGCCGGGGACGCGGGTCACATCGGCGGCATTGCGGGTGGGGCCGTAGAAGCTATTTTCGTTGCCGGAGCCCATGGCAAACTCGTCGCAGTTGGTACGGCCGATTACGATCACGTCTTCGTCGAGGAGACGTTGAAGTGCAGTTGCAGTATACGGAGAGACGAAGCCGTCGAGGATTTTTGAGCCGGCGCTTACGGCGTGACCGTCGTAACAGATCACGTCCTTGATGGAGAGAACTACCCCAGCCAGTTTACCCAACTTTGTACCCTGCGCCCGCGCCTGATCCTGCCGTTGGGCTTTACGCATCGCTTCTTCCGCAAACACTTCTACGTAGATGTTCAGGTGGGCGTGCTCGTTGATGGCGTCGAGGTAGCCGTTGACGAGGTCGGTGGTTTTTACCTCACCTTTTGCCAGTGCTTGCTGGCTTGCTTTTATGGATTTGTACGCCATGGCGCTAAGGTAGTTCGTTAGTTTTTTAGTTCGTTAGTCTTTTGGTCCGTTAGTCCAATGCGTCCCATTCGCAGCCACCAGTATTGTATCACTGCCCGCAACACCATAAACGACAGCAAGCTCCCCCACAACCCCCAGTTTTCATAGTGGCGGCCAATTAGGAAATAGATGATGAGGTAACCGGCGAAGGCAAGTAGCATTGTTTGCCGCATGGCGCGGGCAGCGGTGAGGCCGATGTATATTCCGTCGAGTAGGTAGCAGGGCGCGGCGGTGAGGCAAAAGGCTACTACAATTGGCAGATAATAAGTTGCAGCTGCCAGGGTTTCTGGCGCGGCGTTTTCCGGTGCGAAGAGACTTAAAATATGGGTGTTTCCGAGTGCGTATACCAGCGCATAGACGCCTGCGAAAGCCATGCCCCAAAGGAAAATGAGGCGAATGACCCGGCGCAGTTCGGACGGTTTATTTGCGCCGGAGTATTTCCCAACAAGGCTTTCGGCTGCGAAGGCGAAGCCGTCAATACCGTAGCTGAGCCAGTTCACGAGCTGTAGCAAAATCACGTTGGCGGCCACTACAGCGGTACCGATATCGAGGGCGTTAGCGCGGTTGTAGAAGAAGGCATAACTCAGGGTGAGGAAGAGGGTGCGTAGAAAAATATCGCGGTTGATGGAGAGGAATTCGCGTAGGGCGGGAGTGGTGCCTTTAGGGCGCGAACGCAGGTGCAAAGAAAGCTTTTCGAAGCGCAGACCACCCCGCCGGCATTCCAACCACCAGAGCACCAGGCCGAACCCGAACCCGAGGTATTGCGCTACCACCGTTCCCCACGCTACGCCCTGGATACCCCAGCCAAGGCTTTTTACTAAATACCAACTCAATGCCATATTTGTCGCGTTAACGATCAGTGTTAATACCAACGGAAAAATGGCATTCTGCCGCCCGAAGAACCAGCCGAACAGCACCATTTGTAATAAAGCTGCTGGTGCCGCCAGAATGCGGATGTAGAAATAATCGTCTATAAGCCCGACCTGCTCTGCCCGTAAATTCAAGAGCCAATGCGTTAGTTCCGCGAAGGGGTATTGAAGTAAAACCAAGAGTACCGAAATTACCGCAGCTAAAAGAGCCGCGCGGGCTAGGGTAGCCATCTGCGCCGCCTTGTCTTCAGCTCCGTAGGCGCGGGCGGTTAGTCCGGTGGTGCTCATCCGCAGGAAACCAAAGTTCCAATACACGAAGTTGAAGGCCATACCGCCCAGTCCCACCGCCGCGATATACCCACCTCCTAAACTGCCCATTAGGATTGTATCAAAACTGGTGATGAGCGGAACGGAGATGTTACTCAGGATGTTGGGGACGGCGAGACGGAGGATTTCTTTGTTCATATTGGCCGGTTACCTGACTTTTTAGCCGTGAAGGTTAAGCGACCTTTGGGTCGCTGGGCAAAGTTAAGTTGGCCTGAAGGCCGAAGCAACCTTCACCGCCTAATTGATTGTTCAAACAGGCCGTTGCCTAACCGTTCGGACGCCCTCAGGCTACTGTTCTTGAGGCTTCAGCCAGAAGGCAGAAGAACAACCGCTTAAAAACTGTCGAATAGATTCCGATGTTAACATTTAAGACAACCTTATCGACCATTTTTTGGTCTTTAGCTGTTAAAGACCCGTAATTCGTTTAAAATTAAGACCAGATGAAAACCTTTAACCTCCCCCTTTTTGTACTCCTCGTCTTCGCCTTATTCACTTATTCCGGCTGTGGAGATGGTTACGGTACGGATAACAGCGTTGTCGACAGCCTTCGCTATGACGGGCCTCAGGACAGAGCTCCCTCTAACGGTACTGGCTTCAACACCTTCGCCGCCTACTTCCCTCCGCAGGAGACCCAACCTTACGTCGGTCGCCGGCTGGAGAAGGTAAGCTTCTACCTCCAGGATATTCCCACACAAACAGTAGTCATCATCTACGCCGAAGGGACCGATGGTCGTACACCAGGAGTTGAACGCTACAGCATCAACCTCACTCAACGTATTCGCAACGCTGGCTTCTACGAGCATACGATCACCGACGCCGTCATCGATATCAGAGAAAACGAAGGCATCTGGATTGCCGTGGAAACAGATTTGCCAACGGACGGCTTCCAGGCCATCGGCTGCGACGACGGCACCAACTACAACCCCAACGGTGACCGCTTCCTGCCTCCCACCGGTAATACCTGGACGAGCTTCAATGAAATTACCGGTTCGGAAACAATTAACTGGAACATTCGGGGCTTCCTCGCGGAAGAGTAGTGTGATAATGTAGTCGCTATCACACATTTTTGCACGGATGCTCGCTTCGCGCGTGCAGCTTCGCCTTAGGTGACTGAAAAGTTCGTGAAGGCAAAGCCGCACGGACGAAGCGAGCATTTTTTGTTTATAAAATGAGGTAGCGACTACATTACTAACGAACTACATTACTAGCTTGCGGCCGCGCTATATTTTCGCCCGCCAACCAACCAATCAACCTCAATATGTTACGCGATCGCTTCCATTTACCAAAAGACAAAATCTACCTCTGCGGCAACTCCCTCGGCCCGCAGCCGAAGGCGGCGGCGGAGCAACTCGCTGTTGAAATGGAAAGCTGGAAGGTCCGCGCAGTAGAAGGCTGGTGGAATGGCGACACCGATAAAGGCGGTTGGCTGGGCTACCACCGTCGCGTGGAAGACACCCTGGGCAGGGTTGTTGGTGCAGAAGCGGCTGAAGTCACCACCGCCAATGCCCTTACCGTAAATCTTCACCTTCTGATGGTCTCTTTCTTCCGCCCGGAGGGGCGCCGGCGGAAGATCATCATGGAGGCCGGAGCGTTTCCTTCGGATCAGCACGCGATCATCAGCCAGCTGAAATTTCATGGCCTCGATCCGGAAACCGACTTGATTGAGATCGGTCCTCGTGAGGGGGAATTCACCATCCGTACTGAAGACATTACGGCCGCCATCCACGAAGGAGGCGACGAACTCGCTCTCGTTCTCTGGAGCGGTATTCACTATTACACCGGTCAGTTCTTTGAGCTTGGCGCAATTGCGAAAGCCGGCAAATCTGTTGGTGCGGCGGTTGGGTTTGACCTGGCGCATGCGGTCGGTAACGTTCCGCTGTCCCTACACGATTGGGGCTGCGACTTCGCCGTCTGGTGTTCCTACAAATACCTCAACGGTGGGCCGGGTGCGCCGGGCGGATTGTTCGTCCACGAGCGCCACCACCACAACGAAGACCTGCCCCGCTTCGCCGGCTGGTGGGGCCACCGCGAAAGTGACCGCTTCCTGATGCGCCGTGATTTCCGGCCCGAAGTTGGCGCTTCCGGCTGGCAAATCTCTACTGTACCCGTACTGGGGATGGCGCCACTGCTCGCCTCCCTGCCCCTCTTTGATGAAGCAGGAGGTATGACCGCGCTCCGGGCCCGCAGTCTTGAACTAACCGGAAGACTCTACGAGTTACTCGATAAGCTACCCGGTTTAACCATCATTACTCCCGCCGACGAAAACCAACGTGGCACCCAGCTTTCCGTCTACGTACCCGGCCACCGGCCCGATCTGGAGCACCAGCTCTCCGCAGCCGGCCTGATTGTGGATTACCGGCAGGATAATCTATTGGGCGGAGACGGAGGGGTACTCCGGCTTGCTCCGGCACCGCTTTACGCGACCATGGAAGAGGTTGAACGGGCGGTAGAAATCCTGGCTAAGGAACTAGCTCCTAGTATGGTGTAATTTAAGTTTGATGCACTAAGTCGCCGGACTTTTGCGGCGTGGCGAAATGAGGATTTCAGCAACGAAGCTAGTTCCTAAGCACCCGCCGAAAAGCCAGTGTCTGCAGCGCATCAGTAGCTAGTTTTCCAAACACATCACCCCGTTCCGTCATGTTGTGCAGGTGCGTACGCGCCCAGCCGAAAATGGCGGGGTCGAGCAGGGGAAGGCTGAGCTCCCAGTGGCTTTTCAGGTCATTTTGAAGCTTCCAGGGCAGGGTGCTCATTTCGCGCAGCGTGGAGACGAGTTGCAACACGAAGGCCTTACTTATGCGTTCGGACCACGGCTCGTTGCGGCTCAGGGCCAGTATGCGGGCCAGCCCCCCGTAGTGAAAGGCATTTTTCTCGGAGGTAAGCAGCTCGTGGAAAATATCGAGAAAGGTGGCTTGGTCGAGTCCGGCGGTGATGGCGGCGGCTTCCTTCATGGGTAGTTGCGCGGGGTTGCCCTGTAGAGCGTAGCTGACGAATTCGGCGCGGACGCTAGGAGCAGGGAAGGCTAGAACAGCAGTGGCTGCGGCCCGCATTTGCTCTTTATTTAAGGTGTTCCAGAACTCGGGGAAGGAACGGTCCGTCAGCTCGGGCAGAACGTGCGGGGGCAAATTGGACAGAAAGAAAACGCTGGCCGTTTCTTGTTTTTTCAGCCCACCATAAGCTTCGAGGAGTTCGATGGCTTCGGCTCCCCGGAGGAGGGAAACGATTTTACCGGCCTCATCAAAAGCGCCGCTGGTCAGGGTGAGCATGTCTTCGAGGGCGACCGGGTCTCCGGCGAGAAGCAGTAGCCTTAGGATAGCGCGACGCACCCCTTTTCGTTTTGGGGGAAGGCGCTCCCGGAGCCAGGGAATGTCTTCCGGTCCGAGTTCAGTCGCCAGCGAAGCGAGGAGGTTTTCCTGGTTCTTCGGAGATTGCTTTTTCCAGATCGTGGTGAGGGCCTCGCGGGCGGAGGCGGGGTCTTTGGCCCGCAGGCGTTGGAGTAGGAGAATGCGGCGACTGGGCGTTGCTTCCGCTTTCCAGGCTGCGGTCAGGTCGTAGTCGGGAGAGAGTTCTGTCCAGTCCGGGTTTTGGCCGGCGAGCCACTGCGCTCGTTTTCCTCCGGCGGCCAGTAACTTTTTCGTGTAAACCAGATCGGAAGGGAGTTTCCTCATGGCCTCGTTGATGAGTTCGGGGAGCAAATGTGGCGGGAGTAGGAGTTTACGCTCGTTAAGTACGGCGACGGCCTCGGGCAAGACGCTGGGGTAGGTGCCGCGCAGGATAAGCTCCAGGGCGCGGCTTAGGCGGGGCTCCGGTAGTTCGCGCTCTTCCGGCGGGGCGATACTGGCTGGTATGTTGCCCTTCGTCTCCGGGGTGAGCCGGTGGAGGCGTTCCGTTATGGCGTAAGCGGCCAGCAGTTGTTCGGCGGAGTCGGAGGTGGGGTCTACGGCTGCTTTGGCCTCTAGCCATTCGTTGACGGCGAGGTCGGGTGCCTGGCGGGCGGTGCCAAGGGTTAGGTTGGAGAGAAGGTCGGATTGCCGTAGTGGTTTGGGCATAGTTGCAAGGTAGGAACTTCGCCCCAGTCGGGCCCATCCAGGGTGGGTAAGGACGTTACGAAGCAACAAAAAGCGTTTTGTTTTTAGTCACTCCGCGACTCCGGAATTCACTCTGGAAGGGTTCGACCGGGACAATGTACGTCCTTGCTAATCCAACTTTTACTGCACCTGCGTCAGCGCCCCAAAAATCGTAATCAACCGACGACCGCCAAATACCGTTTGCTAAGCATGCTAAAGTGGCTCCTCATTCTTCCCATCCGTATTTACCGCGTGACTTTGTCCCCGCTGCTCGGTCCCAATAAATGCCGGTTCCAGCCCACCTGCTCGGCTTATGCCATCGAAGCGATCCAGGAATGGGGTCCGCTGAAGGGGAGTTGGCTGGCTACGAAACGGATCTGTAGTTGTCACCCTTGGGGACCCTTCGGTCCGGATCCCGTGCCGAAGAAGGCAGATAAGAGAAGTCAGAAATCAGAAATCAGTTAGCTCCGGTCCGTGTTATTTGAGGCCTGAATTTTGAGGTCTACATTTTAAATCCCTTACCTTAGCCTTCCCAAAAAAATAAAGCTTCATGTTGCTGCGTAAACTTTTATTCTTAGCCTTTCTTTTCTCCCTCAGCCTGAGCTCCTTCGCCCAGGGTATCGAATTCTTCCACGGTACGTGGGAGGAAGCCCTCGTGAAGTCCGAAACGGAAGGTAAGCTCATCTTTGTAGACGCCTACACGACCTGGTGCGGGCCCTGTAAGAAAATGAGTGCCAACGTATTTCCGGCAGCGGAAGTAGGGGAGGTTTTCAACGCCAACTTCATCAACGTTAAGCTGGACATGGAGAAGGCAGAGTCCGTTTCTTTTCGTAGAGTTCATTCCGTGCGGGCCTACCCCACCCTGTTCTGGATCAACGGTAAAGACGAAGTTGTGCACACCAGCGTTGGCGGTAAGCAGGTCGCTAGCCTGATTACGGTGGCCAACGCAGCCATCGCCAAACAGGACGATATCGAAGCCCTCGCCGCAGAGTGGGAAGCAGGAGACCGCGACCCTAAGCTCGCCTTTACCTACATCCGCGCCCTCGTGCGCCGCGAAGAACCGCACCTGAAGGTTGCCAACGATTACCTCCGCGATCAAAAAGACCTCACTACTACGGACAACCTCAACATCATTCAGGTATCCGCTACTAATGCCGATAGCCGCATCTTTGACTTGTTGATGAAGAACAAGGCCGCTCTCATCGCTCTCAACGGTCAGGATGAATTCGACGTATCGGTCAAACGCGCAGTGAACGCCACTAAAGCCCGCGCCCTGGAGTTCAAAGACCCTTCCTTACTGGAAATCGCCGCCAAGAAACTCTCCGCCGTAGACCCTACGGCCGGCAAACGACTCAAACTGGAGGGCGAATTCGAACTGGCAGCTAAGGGCACCGACGAAAGAACTTTCGTCAAAGCCATGAAGAAATACCTCAAAAAAGGAGTGAACGGTGACGCTGATCGGCTACAAGACGTCTACCAAACTGCCGCGATTTCCAAGTTCATCACCAGTGACAAGGTTCTCGATATGGCCATCGAAGCCGCCTCCGCCTCTGCCGCTGCCGATGGTGGTTTCGAGAAGTACTACCGCCTCGCCAACTTTCTCCTTGAGCAAGACCGTGCCGAACAGGCCCTTACTTACGCCAAAATGGCTAAGGAGCTGATGCCGGAAGGTAAAGCTAACTATGCACGTGCGGTGGATGGGTTGATTAAGGAAATAGAAGACAAGAGCTAGTGCAGTCCCACGCAGCAGTACTAATTATCTAACTCCTAATTTCTAGCTCCTAGCTCCTAGCTCCTAATTTCTAACTCCTAGCTTCTAGCTCCTAGCTCCTAGTTTCTAATTCTTACCCTCTTGTATCCAGACCTCTCCTACTTCTTTCACGACTTCCTCGGTACCGCCCGGGACAACTGGCTAAGCATTTTCAAAACCTTCGGGTTCTTCTTGCTGATGGCCTTCATCGTTGCGGCCCGGCTGCTGAAATGGGAGCTGCAACGGCGGGAAAAAAATGGCCAGTTTACTCCCGAACGGGTGACCATTGTGCCGGGCAGTGGGGTAACGATCTGGGACTATATTTTCAACGGCTTCTTCGGTTTTGTGCTGGGCTATAAAGCCCCTTACGCAATCGCTAATATGGAGGCTTGGAAACAGAGCGCTGGTAGTGTTTTGATGTCTACTGAGGGGTGGTGGTCTACCGGCTTGCTGGCCGCCGCCGCTTTCGTGGGGTACTACGTTTACCTCGCCCGAAAACCGGTGGAAGGCAAGCCGTACGAGAAAGATGTTTATCCCAGCGAGCGGGTCGGCCCGATCACTATGATGGCAGCCCTGGGCGGCATCTTAGGCGCCAAATTTTTCGCTATCCTTGAATATATGGACCGCTTCATCGCTGATCCGATCGGCGTGCTGTTCAGCGGCGATGGGCTGGCTATCTACGGTGGTCTTCTCGGTGGTGCGTTGTTTGTATACTTGTACCTGCGCAAGCATCGAATTACGCCGGTTCCAGTACTGGATGCGGTGGCTCCGGCCCTCATCATTGCCTACGGTGTAGGGCGTACCGGCTGCCAGCTCAGCGGCGATGGCGACTGGGGAAAGGCGGCAAGCGTACAGCCCGACTGGTGGTTTTTGCCCGACTGGGTGTGGAGTTTTCGCTTTCCACACAACGTGCTCGGGCGGGGCGAAGCCATCCCCGGCTGCGATGTGGAATACTGCACCCAGCTGGCCGAAGCCGTTCACCCAACTTCAATCTACGAAATGCTGATGGCGTTTGCCATTGGAGGCTTGCTTTGGGCGCTGCGTAAGCGACTGACGAGCATCCCCGGTCTGCTGTTTTCCTTCTATCTTTTCTTTAACGGCGTGGAGCGTTTTTTCATTGAGTTCGCCAGGGTCAATGACCGGTATAATGTGTTTGGTGTCGAGCTTAGCCAAGCGCAGATCATTGCCATTTGCTTTATGTTGGCGGGCTTGCTTAGCGGCTGGCTTTTCGTTCGGCGGGCGCGGACGCAGGTGCACGGGAAGGGGTAAGCGCACGGTTGCTTAACTTTGGGCATGCGCTTGTTTCTAGCCTTCCTTTTTACAATATACGCTTTAAGCCTCGCGGTACAGTCTTAATCATTGGCTTACGGCCTGCCGGATTTTTTGAGCAAGGGTAATGGTCAGGGTTGCCCACATCAGACTCTTCTCTAAGCCTGCGGCCGCGCCAAAACGAAAGAACTGGACCCCTTTCCTCCTAAAAGACTAAAGAATTAACGGCCCAACGAACTACCTTTACGTCTCATAAAAATAAGCAACGATGAAATTCGGCGTAATCCTCTTCCCCGGCAGCAACTGCGACGACGACATGGTCCACGTACTCGGTACCGTAATGGGCCGCGAAACGGTAAAACTGTGGCATAAAGATCAGGACGCGCTGAAAGATTTTACGACCGACGACTGCGTTATCGTACCCGGTGGCTTTAGCTACGGAGATTACGTCCGTGCTGGTGCAGTAGCCCGTTTTAGCCCCATCATGGACTCTGTCATCGATTTTGCCAAGCGCGGTGGTTACGTTTTTGGCATCTGCAACGGGTTCCAGATTCTCTGCGAAGCCCACCTGCTGCCCGGTGCACTGCTTCGTAACCGTGACCAGAAGTTCATCGCCAAAAATTGCTACCTCCGCACCGAGACGACCAACAGTGCCGTTACCTCCGCCCTCCAGGTAGGTCAGGTACTCAATATCCCGATCGCCCACGCCGAAGGCCGCTTTT